>R22__coassemble_1156_pt1 | contig 13904 bp, 12 predicted proteins | sample R22__metabat2_high_PE_038 | metagenome-assembled genome bin R22
GCCCTGTACGGGGTCGGAAGCCTTCTGACGCCCGTGATCGTAAAGCTTCTGCTGCCGGGCATGGGCTGGCGGGGGCCGTACTTCCTGGTGGCGTCGTTCCTGATCGCCCTGACGGTGATCGTCTTCCTGCTCAAAAAGAGGACGGAGAGCACCGGCGCTCTGAAGACGGCGGCGGAGGAGCCGCTGAAGATGGCGGACATCGGCAGGTATCTGAAGAAACGCAGGACGGTGCTTCTGCTGCTCGTGTCCATGCTGAGCGGAGCTCTGGGACAGACCGGGATCCTTACATGGATCGTCCGGTATATGACAGTCACCTTTGACGCGGAATCCCTGGGCACGACATGCATCACCCTGTTCTGGGTCTTTGCCACGGTGAACCGGCTGGTGGTTCCGAACATAAAGGTCAAGCCCATGAAGATGATCGTCGGAGGATCCTTCATCTTTGCCGCGGCTGTCTTTATCGGGGTCCTGTCGCACAATCCGGTGGTCATGGCGGTGGCGGTCTCCGTTTGCGGTCTCTGCAGCGGCCATTTCTATCCGATGCTGTTTATGGAGGCGGCGGAAGGATATAAGGGAAGCACCACGATGACCACGGCTGTCATGCAGTTTGTTATGGGGATCGGACGTGTCGTGATCCCGCTGATCGCCGCGTTCGTTTCCAGTATTTCCAACGCCTCTGTCGGTATGATTCTGCCGGGGTTCACGGTGCTCGCGGGGGCGGTCATTGGGCTGATCGTATTGTCGGACAGCAGAAAAGAAGAAATAAAAGGGAGGATGGACAATGAGTAAGACAAAGGTGGCAGTATTCGGCTGCGGATTTATCAGCGATATCCATGTGGACGCGTATCAGCGCTTCGTGCCGGACGCGGAAGTCGTCGCGGTGTATACGCACGATCTGAAGCGGGCTGAAGCTTTTGCGAAGGAGAAGGGCATCCCCGCTTTCTATGACGACGCGGACAAACTGCTGAAAGAGTGCGAATTCGATGTGGCAGACATCTGCCTTCCGAACTACCTTCACAGGGATATCTGCGTGAAAGCGGCCAACGCCGGGAAGCATGTGATCGTTGAGAAACCCATGTGTTTATCCATTGAGGAAGCGGATGACATGATCGAAGCCTGCAGGAGAAACGGCAAACTTCTGATGTATGCCGAGGAACTCTGTTTTGCACCGAAATACGAGCGTGTGCGTGCGATCGTGAATACGGGCGCCGTGGGAAATGTCTACATGCTCAAGCAGTGTGAGAAACACTCCGGACCGCATTCCAGATGGTTCTATGAGTCGGACAAATCCGGCGGCGGTGTCATGATGGATATGGGATGCCATGCCGTCGCCTGGTTCCGCTGGATGCTGAAGGGCGCTGTGCCCGTCAGCGTATACGGCAACTTCATGCATGTTTTCCATGATACGGACGCTGAGGATCACGCGGTCACCCAGGTGGAGTTCGAGCAGGACGGCAGAAAGATCCTCTGTATCGGCGAGGACAGCTGGGTAAAACAGGGCGGCATGCAGGACTGTGTTGAGATATACGGGGAAAAGGGTCTGTGCTATGCCGATCTGTTCCAGGGGAACTCCTCCCAGATGTACAGTCTGGACGGTTATGATTACGCCAGCGAGAAGGCCGGCGCGACCAACGGCTGGACCTTCCCCGTCTTTGAGGAATCGTTCAATCAGGGATATCCGCAGGAACTCAGCCATTTCATTGACTGTGTCCGTACCGGAAAGCAGCCGGTGGTGACTGGTGAGGACGGGAAGGCGGTCCTGGAGATCATCCACGCGGCATACATTTCGGCAAAAGAGGGAAGAAAGGTGGAACTCCCCTGTGCTTCCAAAGCAAAAAAGCCGGTGGACAACTGGAGATGATCTGCCGGATAAATGAGATACGTAAAAGGGACTGTCCCGACGGACAGCCCCTTTTCAAATGAGAAAGAGCAAACTCAGCCCAGAATGGTGCGCATGTAGCGGTAGGCCTGCTCGATGCCCTTCTTGACGTCTTCCACGCTGCCCTCGAAAGCCTTGTCCTCGACCTCGATGCAGGCATATCCGGAGTAGCGGATATCGTTCAAGGCGGAAACGAAAGCGGGGAAGTCCACGCCGCCCAGGCCCGGGATCTTCGGGGAATGCCATTTCGTCGGATAGGCGAAGATGCCGTACTCATCCAGTTTGTCCTGATAGATCTTGATATCCTTGAAGTGGATGTGGAAGATCTTGTCCGCGAAATCGTAAACAGGTTTGCAGATATCGCTGTGGGAGAGATACGGATGGGAGGGATCCAGGTTCAGTCCGAAATAATCGCTCGGGATGCGCTGGAACATCTCACGCCAGATATACGGAGCGCATGCAAGGTTATTGCCGCCGGGCCACTCGTTGACCGTGTACAGCATGGGGCAGTTCTCAATGGCGATTTTGACGCCTTTGTCTTCCGCGTGCTGGATGATGGGTTTCCAGATGACTTCGAACTTGTCAAGATTCTCTTCAACGGTCTTGGTCTTGTCGCGGCCGATAAAGGTCGTGACCATGTTGACGTCCATCTTCGCTGCCGCGTCGATGAGATTGTTGATATGCGCGACGGCCACGTCAGAGGTTTCCTGATCGGGATCCATGGCGTTCGGATAATATCCGAGAGCGGAGATGGCGACGCCCTTCTTTGCGGCGTAGTCCTTGTAATACTTCAGTTTGTCATCGTCAGCGGAGTTGATGTCGATATGCGTGACACCCGCGTAGCGGCGGATGGCCTTTCCCACCGGCCAGCAGCAGACTTCGATGCATTCAAAGCCAACACCCGCGGCATAGTCGAAAACTTCTTCAAACGTCGCGTCCGGCAGGATCGCGGACTGGAGACCGAGTTTCATCATAAGTGTGTTCCTCCTGAAATATTATAGTTTTGCAATTTGTTCGTTCAGGAAGCGGACAGCCATTCGGATGTCATCCGCTCCGTTTTTCACTTCGCGCTCAATGGTCAGATAGCCGTCATAGCCGATCTCCCGCAACGCTTTCAGATATTCCGGCCAGCGGACGGAACCTTCGCCCAGAGGAGTCTCCTCACAGGTGTGCGAGGAAGCGGCCCATTCCAGACCGCCTTCGGCAAAGTTGTGGTAGAATTCCTCTCCGCCGATGAACCGGACCAGCTTTCCGTCCTTTGCGTGGGTGTGGACGATGGCGCTTCCGGCCGTTTTGACGGCGGCGACTTCGTCATCGGTTCCGACCATGACAAGGTTGGCGGGATCGTAGTTGATGCCGACACCCTCGCCGCAGTCATCCACCAGTCCCCGCAGGGTGGCGATCGCTTCGGGACCCGTTTCCACGGCAATGGTCACGCCGTGACCTTTTGCATAATGCCCGATCTCGCCGCACGCGTCCAGCATGACCTGGTAGCGGGGATGGGTCTTTTCTTTCGGAACGACGCCGATATGGGTCGTGATGACGGGGCACTCCAGGAAATTCGCCAGCTCCACGGTCTTTTTCAGGTACTCGAGTTTTTCTTTGTGTTCCTCACGCTTTTCGAGACCGTAGCCTCCAAGCTCCCCGCACAGGGCGGTCACCTTCTGACCGCAGTCTCTGGCGGTCTTTTTTACCAGTTCCCGCATCTCTTTTGAGGCGGTGGCGGGATCCAGCTCGTTTGCCGCGTAGATCTGGACGCCGGTGGCGCCGCATTTCTCGGATTCTATGATCCCGTTGATGAGGCCGACATTGAACCAGTCGGCCAGGGTGCCGATTTGAAACATATCTTCCTCCGGTTTACTCGTCGATCTTTACCCAGCGTCTCTCTTTCGCGCTTCTGCAGACAGCGTCGCAGAGGAGCATCTCCCTGAGGCCGTCTTCAAACTGCGCGCAGTCGTGTCTGGACATGTCGCCCTCTTCGATGGCTTTGTAGATGCATTTGAAATTGTGTTTGAACGTATCCGGGAATCCTTCCACATGCCCGCCGGGATAGCTGATGACCGAGGCGGTCTCCGGAAGCAGGATGGAGGGGTCCTTCGGTGCCCGCTCGTTGAATCTGTCGCGGTGGCCGATCCACAGATCGTTGCTGTCCTCGCTGTCCCAGTACAGAGCGCATTTGCTGCCTCCGACGGAAAGCGTCATCTGGTTCTTTCTGCCCGCGAAGACCTGGCTGATGTTGCAGCAGCCGTGAGCACCGCCGTCGAAATGGAACAGGACCGTGCAGTAGTCTTCCGTGTCGATCGGGACTTCCTGGTAGTCCTCCGGACGGAGCGCCATGCCGGAATAAGTGTCGATGGGTTTCAGCGGTTTCTTTCTTGTTTTATGGAAGGTCTCGAAATCCGCGAAGACTTCCACGGCCTTCTGGCCGATCACGGCTTCCGCCATGTCGGTCCAGTGGGAACCGATATCGGAGAAGGCACGGCTTTCGCCGGAGAGCGCCGGCTCAAGACGCCAGCTGTAGTCCGTTTCCAGATAGAGCCAGTCCTGGAGATAGGAACCGTGGACGGTGAATATATCGCCGACTTCACCCTTTTCGACCATCTTCCGCATCTGCATGACCTGCGGATAGTAACGGCAGTTGAAGTTCAGACCGGTGACGATATTGTGCTCTTTTGCGTATGCGACGAGCTTCTTCGCTTCCTCAACGGTGGTGGTCAGAGGCTTTTCGCAGATCGGATTGATCCCCCGCTCCATGGCGTACATCGCGATCTCATAGTGAAGGTTGTTCGGTACGCAGATATGGACGGTATCCGGTTTTTCCGTATCCAGCATCTCTTTGTAGTCTGTGTAGTATTTCGGCACACAGAGACGCTCGGCTTTTTCTTTCGCACCCTGTTCATCTGCAAGAGCAACGACTTCCACATTGCCGAGACGGCGGAGCGTTTCGATATGCACGGCACCGATAAATCCGACACCGATGACACAGGTTCTGAAATGTTTCATTATGAAATCCTCCTAAGAAATGTGATGTTGGATCAAAGATTTGCTTATATGAAAAGTATAAATGAGAGTGCAAAGAAATGCAACGAATGAATGTCGGTGGAAACCTTGATTTTCAACGGAAATTCCGCAAAACGGGATGAAAGAAAATGAAAGGAAAAATTCAGTTTTGCAAGGATTTGTTTGACGGAAACGGTGATTTTGTACTACTATTTAAGTACAGAAAATGAGACAATATAAGAGGTGGAGAATATGGAAAAAGTAACGGCAAAAGACATTGCGATGATGATCGATCATTCCCTTCTGAACCCGAAATTCACGGAGCAGGAGATCCGGGACGGACTGGAGATCGCCAAGAAATACAACACCGTATCCGTCTGCGTGCGTCCCTGCGACGTGCTTCTGGCCAAGGAGATGCTGGCGGGCACGGATGTGCTGGTGACCACCGTTATCGGATTCCCGCACGGGTCCAATCTGACGGAAGTCAAGGTCTTTGAGGCGGAGAAGGCGATCGAGCAGGGCTGCGTGGAGATCGACATGGTCCTCAACATCGGCAAACTCCTGTCCGGAAAATATGACGAGGTGGAAAAAGACATCAAGGCGGTCGTGGACGTTGCTCATAAGAAGAATGTCAAGGTCAAGGTCATTCTTGAGAACGCGTACCTCAACGACGAGCAGAAGATAGAGGCGTGCAAGATCTGCGCAAGAGCAGGAGCCGACTTCACCAAGACCTCCACGGGTTACGCTCCCTCCGGCGCGACCATTCATGATCTGAAGCTGATGCGCGCGAATACGCCGGAGCGGATGCAGGTCAAGGCTGCCGGCGGCGTCCGGAAACTGGACGATGCGCTTCTGTGCAAGGCCGTGGGCGTAACGCGCTTCGGCTGCACAAGGACCCCCACCATGATGGAGGACGCGATGGAGCGGGAAAAGGCGGGTACCCTCGTACTGCCCGAGATCAATGACGATACGGAATTCGAAAGCGTAAAGGCTGCACAGTCTAAATAACATAAAAGAATACTTTTCAGGAGGCGCCCATGGAAGAAATCAAAAAAGTCCTGGAACAGGCAACGCTCCCTCCGGTCCCGGAGAGAAAAGACTGGCGGATCGGCTGCATCGGCTCGGGATTCATTATGGCGGACTGTCATCTTGTTTCCTACCGGAACGCGGGTTTCAATCCCGTTGCGATCGCATCCAGAACGCCCGCCCATGCCCGGAAAGTCGCGGAGCGCCACAGTATCCCGAAGCTCTATGATGACTGGCGTGAGCTGGTGAAGGATCCGGACATTGAGATCCTGGATATCGCGTATCCGCCGGATCAGCAGCCGGAGATCGTGGAGGAGGCGTGCAAGAATCCTTCCATCCGGGGAATCCTCTGCCAGAAGCCTATCGCAATGGACCTTGACGGAGCGAAGAAGATTGCGGAGCTGGGTGAGAAGACCGGCAAAAAGATCGCCGTCAATTCCAATATGCGCTATGACCAGTCCATGCGTGCGCTCAAGAAACTGATCGGCACCGGGGAACTCGGCGAGATCGTTCTTGCGACCATTGAAATGCGTGCGATCCCCCACTGGCAGACATTCCTTGCGGAATATGACAAGCTGGAGATATTCGGCATGGGTATCCACCATGTGGACAGCTTCCGGTATCTGTTCGGGGATCCGGACAGGATCACCTGCGTCTGCAGAACGGATCCGAGAACGAAGTTCGAGCATGTGGACGGGATCACCCAGTACACCTTCCAGTATGACAACGGCCCCATGGCAACGAGTCTGGACGACGTCTGGGCATGGCCGAACGAGCCCTGCGAGAAGGATATCTACATCAAATGGCGTGTGGAGGGAACAGAAGGCATGGCGGAAGGAACCATCGGCTGGCCGTACTATCCGGAGCCGGTTCCGAGCAGACTGCGTTTCACATCCAAAAAACATCCCGAATGGGTGGAACCGGAATGGACAAAGGTTTGGTTCCCGGATGCCTTTGAGGGGACTATGGGCAGTCTTCTCTGCGCAGTGGAGAAAGACGAGGAGCCGGAGATCTCCGCGAAGGACAACATCCACACCATTGCCTGCGTGGAGGCATGCTACAAGTCCATTAACGAAAAACGCACAGTGGAATTAAAAGAATTAATCTGAAGGGAGATTCCAAAATGATCAGCACCGGTATTTTTACAGGCTATTATCCGTATACCATCGACGAGACGATCCGCCGTATCAAGGCGTCCGATTTCAACTGTGTCCAGCTGGACGTGTCCTTTAAGGACCTGGATGCCACGAAAGAACCTCTGACGAAGGAGAAAGCACATCTGATCCGGGACAAGTTCCGCGACGCGAACCTTCCGATCATTGCGGTCTCCGGTTATACGAACTTCATTCATCCCGATCCCGTCAAGAGAAAGGAAAACATTGATTTTCTGAAGATGATGATGCGGTATGCACGGGATCTCGGCTGTCCCTACGTGGCCAGCGAGACCGGCACATACAACGAAGAGAGCGACTGGGTATGGGATGACCGCAACGGCAGCGAAAAGGTCTATGAGGAGACCATTGAGATCATCCGTGACCTGGCTTCCTACGCGAAAGACTACGGCGCCACGTTCATCATTGAGAACTATGTGAACAACGTGATCGGCTCTGTGGAACAGGTGGAAAGGATGTTCAGAGATGTTGGGACGGACGGTCTCGGACTGATCTGCGATCCGACGAACTATTTCGATGAAGCGCATATGAAGGATGTGGACGGCACGTTGAGAGACATCTTTGCGAAGCTTTCTCCCTACATGAAGATCGCTCACGCGAAGGATATCAAGGTGGCCGAGGATACCTCGGAGAAGCACGCGGACATCGATGCGGACGCTTCCCATTCCTTCCGCGGATCCGGCGGCGTGGAACTCCCGGCCGCAGGACTCGGCGTATTGAATTACGACCTGTATGTGGAACTCCTTGCCAAAGAGAATCCGAATATCCCGCTGATCATTGAGCACCTGGACGAGGGCGACATTGAGCGGGCAAAGAAATTTGTGGACGGCACACTGAAAAAAGTCGGTGTTTAAGCCGGAAAGGAAGAATATGAACTATCGTATTGGTATCGACATGGGCGGCACGGCCATTAAGGCCGGCGTGGTCGATGAAAACTTCAATATCGTCTGCAGTCATTCCGTTCCGACAAGGGACGGCTTTGAGAATGTCTGCAAGGACATGGGAGATCTGGCGAAAAAGGTCGCGTCCATGGTGGACAGGCAGATCGAGGATTTCCCCTGTGTCGGTATCGGAACACCGAGCTGTATCAACCCGAAGACAGGCCGCCTCGTTTTCTCCAACAATACGAACTGGAGGGATGTTCCCCTCCGTGAGGAAGTGGAGAAGCATATCCCCGTTCCGGTATTCATCGGGAATGACGCGAACTGCGCGGTGATCGGCGAGTCGATCGCAGGCGGCGGAAGAGGCTACAAGAACGTTGTCATGATCACTCTCGGTACCGGTCTCGGCGGAGGCGTCATCGTCAACGGGAAACTGTTTACCGGCGGCGACAGCATGGGAGCGGAACTCGGACATACGCCCCTTATGCACAACGGGTATCCCTGCACCTGCGGCATCAACGGATGTTATGAATCCTACGCTTCCGTCACTGCCCTGATTCGGCAGACAAAAGAAGCAATGGCGGCGCACCCGGAATCCTCCATGAATCCCTGGGCGGAGAGCCATAAAGGGAAAGTGTCCGGCAGGACTGCCTTCGACTGCGCAAAGCAGGGAGACGCGGCGGCGCTGCAGGTCGTGGACCAGTATGAGGAGTACATCGCAAACGGCCTCGGCGGAATCGTCAATGTTTTCAGGCCGGATGTTCTTCTGATCGGCGGCGGGATTTCCGCAGAGGGGGATTATCTTCTCAATCCCATCCGTGAGAAACTGACAAAGTATGTGTTTGCGTACGATGTCATCGGCTGTCCGCCGGTACGGATCGCGGAACTGAAGAACGGTGCCGGTACGATCGGCGCGGCATATCTGGATCAGATGTGATGCGGTTCGGGGTCGTAGGGACAAACTTTATTTCCAAAGAATTTCTGAATGCCGGGAAGAACCTTCCGGCATTTCGGGTTACTGCCGTTTGCTCGAGAACGCAGGAAAACGCGGAGAACTACCGCAACGGAGATCCGGAGGTCCTCTGCTTTACGGATTACGGAGAGTTCCTGAACGGACCCGTGGACGCGGTTTATATTGCCGTGCCGAACAAATACCACTTTTCGTACGCAAAACAGGCGCTGGAATGCGGGAAACATGTCTTTGTGGAGAAGCCCGCATGCAGCAGTGCCGGTGAATATGCCGCACTGCAGGAACTTGCGAAAAGCAGGGGACGCATTCTGTTTGAGGGGATGCGTACACTGTACACGCCCGGCTTTTTGGCGGTGAAGAACAGTCTGGACCGGATCGGCACGGTGCGTCAGGCGAGTTTTTCGTATTGCCAGTATTCATCCCGGTATGACAAGTTCAAGGCGGGTATCGTGGAGAACGCGTTTGATCCTTCCCTCTGCAACGGCGCTCTGATGGATATCGGGGTCTACTGCTGCGCAATGGCAGCGGATCTGTTCGGAACACCGGAAAAGATCCGTGCTTCCGCTTTGAAACTGGAGAACGGACTGGATGCTTCCGGAATCGCCGTACTGGAGTATCCCGGAAAGATCGTCAGCATATCCTACAGCAAGATTGCCGACGGCAGGATCCCCTGTGAGATACAGGGTGAGAAGGGAACGATCGTTTTCTCTCCCCCGACGAATCCCAAGGAAGTCCGTTTTATTGGGCGCGACAGGAAGGAAGAAGTGCTCTATTCGGACCCGGATCCCGAGTTCTTCGGCATGTGTCATGAGATCAGCGCGTTTCTGGTTCTTTGCGGGGAGGAACGGGACGTATACAATGAGGTCACCGGGAAGACGCTTTCGGTGATGGACGAGATACGCAGACTCAGCGGGATAGACTTTCAAGCGAAGGAGAGAGATCAAAAATGATTGCTTCTGCGAGAAACATGTACATACTGAACCGGTTGCATGAATGCAGCATTGTGGACTATAAAAGCATCGCAAAGGAACTCGATGTTTCGGAGGCGACTGTCCGGAGAGATTTTGAAAAGCTGGAAAAAAGCGGAAAGCTCAGGCGTGTTCAGGGCGGAGCGATCCAGAGCGAATCCCTGAGCGCCGAATTCGGCGTGGAGCTTTCCATGCGCGCCAAACATGATCTGAACAGCGGGATCAAAACGGCTATTGCGAGAAAAGCGGCGGAAGAAGTGAAAGACGGCGAAAGCGTGTTCCTGGACATGGGGACCAGTATTGAACCGATCGGCAGAGTTCTCCTGCAGAAGCCCATCCGGATCGTTACGAACAGCAATCTTGTGCTGCAGCATGTCAATCCCTCTTCCAGAGCGGAGGTGTTCTGCATCGGCGGACAGTTTATGCCCGCGGATCATATGTTCGTCGGTCCGATGGCGGAAAACATGCTGAATGATTTCGGCTTTCACAAAGCTTTCATCGGATGCATGGGATTTAACGTTGAAGAGAACTCCACCTATGTTACGGACATGGAAAGCCTGAGGATCAAACAGATCGCCATGCACAAGGCAAAGCAGAACATCCTGATCCTTGACACGAGCAAGCGGAATAAGGTGGGTCTGTTCCGGTTATCGGGGCTGGACAAGTTCGAACATATCTACATTGAGGATGACGGGCAGAAACACGGTTATCCGGAAAACTTCCGGCTGGTCCAGATAGACAAATAGTATCAGGCGGATTTTCCTTCCGAAAGCGGTAAGGCCGTCTACTGCCGGGCAAATGAGGATATAAAAAGGACTGTCTCCTAATGAGGCAGTCCTTTGATATTGAACCGATTTATCAGCCTTTAACAGCTCCCGCACTGACACCTTTCGTGATCTCTTTTCTGAATACCAGGTAGAAGACCAGCATCGGGATCAGACCGATCATCAGCGATGCAAACAGTTTGCCGTAATCGGTTGAAAGGCTTCCGGCAAAGCTCTGGATTCCTACAGGCAAACTCTTGTTTGATGTACTTGAGGTCAACATATTAATAAGCATGAACTCGTTCCATGTTGAAGAAATCTGCAAAATTGAAAGTGTTGTTCCGACAGGTGCTGCCATTGGGATCATAATTGACGTGAAGATTTTCCAATAAGACGCACCGTCAAGTCTCGCGCTTTCAACAAGTGCAAAAGGTATGCTCTTCATATACTCTGTTGCGAGATAGATTCCCATTGGAAGACCGATTCCGACATAAGGGATAAGAACACCAAGTTTTGTGTCATACAATCCAACAAGGTTGATAACAATAAACAACGGGATCATTATGCTCTGCAGCGTCATAAGAATGCCGATAACATAGGATCCGTAAATGCCCTTTGTTGCTTTGTTCGGAATTTTGGAGAATGCAAAACCGCTTGAAAAGCTGAGCAGGAGGATGCATATGGTCGTAATAGATGTATAGATGACACTGTTTATAATGTATGTCCCAAAATGTCCTCTCTGCCACGCCTGAACATAGTTCTGCCAGAACCATCTTGTTGGGAGGCCCAGTTTATGAAGCTGATAATCCTGACTGGTTTTGAAGGACTGGATCGCCAGCCACAGAAGCGGGGTAATCGCAAGTATGGCAAAAAGGATCAAAACAAGGTAGGTAAAGAACATGCCGACTTTTCTGCTGTTAGAATCTGTATCTTTTATTTTACTCATTCTTTGCCTCCAAATCTCTTTTCTGCCAGTTTTGTAAGACCGATCAGGGAAAAGCTGATAATACACATAACAATTGAAACAGCATTTGCCACCGGATAGTTGGGCGCTCCCTGGAAAGCCTTGTCATACATGTAAATGGACAGAACATAAGTCATTTTCGCAGGACCGCCGCTTGTCATAACATAGATTAGATCGAAACTCTTCAGCGAACCGGATATTGCAAGAATCGCAGAGGTAACAATGACTCCGGAAAGAGCGGGAAGAATGATATATCTTAATGCCTGGAATTCTGTGGCTCCGTCTATTTTCGCGGCTTCTATGACGGAAACATCTATTTTCTGCAGATTTGCAAGGAAGATGATCAGATACGTTCCCGTATACATCCAAAGAATTACAAGCAGGACCGCAATCATTGGATGTTTACTGTTGCCGGCGATGTAAGTCGGATCAAAAAGTTTGATAATATCGGGCAGGACACCGTTCGGCGCTGTAATAGCCTTCCACAACCTGCCGATAACTACTGTCGAGATAACGCACGGAAGATAGATTACGGTCTGGAAGAAATCCTTCCCTTTGATCATGCCTCTGAAAATCAGATAGGCCATGAAGAAACCGAGCGGAATCTGCCCAAAAACCGAAATAAAAACAATCCAGAGATTGTTCTTCAATGCAAGCCAAAAGTACTTGTCGGCAAACATCTGCTTGTAGTACTCAAAGCCGATGAAGTCTATCTTTTTTGCACCTTCGCCAAATAGTTTTCCGCCCGAATAATTAGACAAACTGAGTACAATTGCCATGATTGTCGGGAAAGCCATTACAAACAGGTAAATTGCAAAGGCAGGAAGGACAAACATCCAGTATGCCCTTCTTTCCTCTCCACGAATGGTTAGTCTTCTGCTTGATGACAGATCGGTTATTTTTTTACCCATACAAACCTCGCGCCCAATAATGTATTATGTATATGTAAGAACCTATGAACGATAGGCAATATTGATTTTAGCATTTTTTGCGACACATGTAAATTAAGCGAAAAGAGTTGTTTATATGAAAAAACCAAATTTACCTAAAGATTTTATTATCGGAACCGCCACTGCCTCATATCAGGTGGAGGGTGCCGGGAGAATCGACGGGAGGACTCCGTGTATCTGGGATGAGTTTTCCAAAATCCCGGGAGCTGTTTATAAAAAACAAGACGGAGATGTTGCCGTTGATCAGTATCACCATTATAAAGAAGATATCGCCCTCATGGCGAAGCTTGGATTTCATTCTTACAGGTTTTCTGTCTCCTGGACAAGAGTCCTGCCAAACGACGGAGATACAGTCAACGAAAAAGGCATTCAGTATTACAGAAACATTTGCGAGGAACTGCACAGGTACGGGATGAAAGCCTGCTGTACCATTTATCATTGGGATTTGCCGGTGGAACTGCAAAGAACCGGCGGATGGGCAAACAGAGATACCGCCTACAGACTCGCCCGTTTTGCAAAGATCCTCTATCGGGAACTCGGTGATCTCGTTGATATGTGGATCACAATAAACGAAGCTAAATGCGTGACGCAGCTGGGGTACTTGACGGGAGTACATGCGCCGGGCATTAGAGACTATGACACTTTTATCAAGACAGTCCATCACATTAACCTGGCACACGGCCTTATGGTCGAAGAGTACAGAAAGACCGGATTAACAGCCCCGATCGGCATTACGCACAATCTGGAAGTCCCAAGACCTGCAACAAGATTTGAGAAAGACAGGATTGCCTGCGCCCATCACACTGCCGTTAACAGCGAAGTGTTTATGGGACCGTTGTTTAAAAAACAATACCCGCAATACGTAACGGAAGAACTGAAATGGGATCTTCCGATTGAGGAAGGAGATATGGATCTCATTTCTCAACCAATCGATTTTTTAGGCATTAACTACTACAATGAGGATGCCGTCTGCTGGTCGGATACAAATATGTTCAACGTGGAATTTGCTCCGAGATTCGAAGATGTGACAACCGGAATCGGCTGGCCTGTCACTCCTTACGGCTTGAAAAGGCTGCTTCATTGGGCGAATGATTTTACCGGCGGAAGTCTGCCGATCTACATAACCGAAACCGGAGCGGCATGTAAAGATACATTGACAAGGGATGGAAGGGTTCATGATACCCAGAGGATCGACTATCTTGCCACCACAATGCAAATGTGCGAGGAGCTGATCGAGGAAGGCGTTCCGTTAAAGGGACTTTTCTGCTGGAGTTTTATAGACAACTACGAGTGGAGCTACGGCTATTCGAAACGGTTTGGTATTGTTTAC
>R22__coassemble_1162_pt1 | contig 13872 bp, 7 predicted proteins | sample R22__metabat2_high_PE_038 | metagenome-assembled genome bin R22
ACTTTTCTGCCCACGGAGAGATCCAGCCCGTCTTCGAAAGATTCCCCGTTGGGGAAACGGCAGCCCGCAAGGGGGGACAGATCCGTAACGCCGGAGTTGGTGAGGTCCAGTTCATAGAGGGTATCAAAGTTCTGTATGCCCTCCACGGATGTGAAGTTGTCTCCGGTCAGGGACAGCGACTGTATGCCTGAAAGCGCGAAAATGTCGGAGTAGTCGGAGAGTTTTCCGCAATTCGTCAGTTCAAGGCACCGGAGGTTTTCAAGATCCCGGATCCCGTCCAGCCCGGTAAGGGGCTGACGGCAGATGCGCAGGGTCTCAAGCCCGGTCAGTTTGGAAAGCTTTGTCAGATCCGTCAGGGTCCCCTCTTTTACGGGTTCGCCTTCCAGATAGAAGACGGGTTTGCCCGCGTTCCACCGGGCTTCCAGCCATTGATCTTCCCGGGAATAGACCGTATCTCCGGCAAGATTGAGTTCACGGACCGCTGACAGCATGGAAGCGGGGAGCGTATCCAGTTCGGAAAGGGACATAAGCTGAAGGCCGGTATTGTCATCTTCCATCCAGCTGTGGTCCGGATAGGAGACCGCGTAGCGTTGAATGGTTTTTTCCGACTGCAGTTCTTTTGCCTGGTTTTCCAGCTCCGGTGTGACGGTCAGTTCTTCAACGGCAACGTTTCCCTTCCGGATGGGCATCAGATTGTCGATTCCGGAGAGACCGGAGATATCCAGATTCTGCAGGGTCATGGGGCCGTTTCCGGTGCCCTGCCGGGGGATATCGGACAGGAAGTCCAGGGAATCGATCCCGTAGATCTCATCCAGTGTCAGCCTTGCGTTGTCACTGAGACGGAGTCTGGAAAAGTCCGGGGCGGAGACGCCGTGAAGTTCCAGAGTGTGCAGATCTCCGCTGTATACGGGTTCATAGTCCGCAAGACGGGGGGCATTGATGATCTTCAGGGATGACAGTGCCGGAAGGTCCTCCGGATCGTATCCGAGGTCGGAGAATCCGGGACAGTTCTCGACTTCTATGTAAAATATACGGCTGTTCTTCAGGCCCTGAAGAGATTTGATCCCGCCGCATTCCACCAGGACAAGGCCGGAACAGGCCTGGGGGATCTCGGAGAGATCAACGTCTCTCACGTCCTCAAGCCTTAATTCCTTGCACTCCGTATCCTTAATATACCGGAGCGTTTCCGTGGCGTTTTCGCCGCAGACAAGTGTTCCGCAGCTTTTCAGGGAGGCCAGACCGGAAAAGTCATGGATATTTCCGTTGAAGTTAAGCTTGTCCAGACTGTGGTGATCCATATCATTCAAAAAGGACAGATCGAATTCGAAACGGTGCAGGTCAATGCACTTCAGCTTCGGAAGTCCGGCCAGGAAGGAAAGATCCACTTCCAGATCGTCCCTTGAACCATGCAGTTCGAGGGTATAAAGTTCCTTGCAGTATTGCAGGGAATCCAGACCGTCATCCGTATTAAAATCATCGATATAAAGTTCCGTCAGCCGGGTCAGGTCTTTGAGGAAGGAAAAGCTGCCGGCATTGGAAGCGCTCACGTCCAGAGATGAAAGAAGAGTACAGCCGCCCAGCGGGGACAGGTCTTTCACTTCCGGACAATTGATGTATGCCTGAATGAGATTTTTGCAGGAAGCGAGTCCGGAAATGTCCTCCGTGTTGTTTCCGGAGATATGGATTTTGCGCAGGGCAGGGCATGTGCCGGAGAGGAAATTGAGATTCCGGGGGCCTCGGACGTCGCTCCATCGTAACTCCGTCAGGCTCCGGGAGGAAAAGCTGTCCATGTTTTCCAGGTCCGGACAGTCGGAAATATCGATTTTCACCAGTCTCTCGCAGCCCGAAAGATCGGAGATGTCACGGAAACCGCCGGAAAGACCGATGCCGGTCAGCGCGGAGCATCCGGAAATGCCCTTCAGATCCGTAAACGCGCAGTCAATGAGCTGGACGTTGAAAAGGTGTTTCAAATTGGAGATATCCGGAAACTCGGTGGCGGTCTGGTTGATCAGCACCAGATTCTGGAGATTCGTCATATAGGAGAGGAAGGAAAAGTCCGTAATGGTGCCCTGACCTATCACGGAACCGTCCGTTTTTAAGATCCATTCCCTTTCTCCGTCCATACCCCGGACTTGCATGAGGTTATCCATTGTACCGGCTTGGTCATCTTTCGCGGGAACCATTGTATCGCCGGCAAGGATATAGGTGCGGATGTTGATCAGGTCATCGGCGGACAGTCCGGCATTGGCTGGGATCCGGATATCCGGGGTGGGGACAGCGGGTTCCGTCACGGATGCCTCTACGGGTTTTTCATCTTCCGGTTTGTCCGTCAGTTTGTAGATCAGTACGCCCGCCGCTGCCAGCACCAGGACTGTCAGGACCAGGATCAGGGTTCCGGCGCGCCGGAAGGCTTTCTTCTGCGCTTCCGTGACCGCCGGATGCTTCAGTTCCTCCGCGTCCATGAGACGGGCGGCCAGTGCTTCCGTGTCTCCGTCTTCCAGAAACAGGGCATTGGAGGAGAAGAAAGTCCTGTGTATGATCCCGCTTTGGGGCGTACCGTCCAGAAAGACGGGAATGACGGCCGTTCCGGCGTTTTTCGCCTGAAGCAGCGTTTCCTCAAGGGGCTCGCAGTTTTGGGTGTTCTTTGACAGGAACGCCACGCAGGCGCAGGCACGTTCCGTCTTGTTTCCCGCTTTGCCGGTTTCATCCAGAACGCAGAGATTCAGCCCTTTCTTCTGCAGGGATGTTAAAACGGGCGATGCGGTCTCCCTGTCGCCGCTGTGGCGCAGGATGAGGACAAAGGGCTTTCTGTTGCCGCTGTAGTCAGAGCTCATTTTCGATCCTCCTGTGAATATATATCAGTCAATCCATTCCGGCTTGAAGGAATGGGGCATGCTGCTCGGTTTTTCAGCCGGACAGGAATTCTTTGAACTGTCCGTTGTTCATTGTATTCCGCTTTCACGGGCGTTATATCCCGTTATTTTACAAGTTCGATCTCAAAGGCAGCGTCCGGGTCCAGCTTCAAGGGGAGCATATCCGCGCTGACCGTTACCGTTTTCAAAGCGGGGTAGGCAGACAGGGGGGTCAGGTCCCGGATCCCGGTATGCTGGATATGGAGGGATTCCAGGACATAGAATTCCCGGATCGCATGTTCAACGTTGTTTATGTCGGTGACCCGGAAAGTGCCGGCTTCCGGAAGTCCGGAGACGGGATTTCCGGAAAGATCCAGTTCCTTCAGGGAAAGCAGCTGCCGGAGGGGACTGATATCCGTGATCTTTTGGGAAATGAGGACGGCTTTTTCCAGAAAAGGCATGCTCTTCAGATCCGTCAGATTGGATATGCTGCCCGCTTCTATGCGTACTCCGTTGAGCCGGTAATCCCCGTCGGAATATTCCGGAACGGATGGCAGGTCCTTCCGGTAGGCGTCCCCGCCGTAAACCTTCAGCTCGGTGACGTTGTTCAGGTCGGTATCGGTGATCTCGACGTCCGGATCAAGAAGCAGTTCCTTCCTGACCGCTTTTTCTATGAGCGGATTACCGAAGGTATGGGTATCTCCGACACCGGGGATCTGCGGGACATCAAAGGGAGTCTCCGTGGGACCCGGCGTGGGGGAAGGGGTGACCGTGGGCACCGGCGTGCCGGAAGACGCGCTCCCGCTTTCCCGGAAAAACCAGCCGTTCATGATCCCGTACACGCCGACCAGAGAACCGATCAGAAGCAGGGAACTCAAAACGATTCCGATGATCAGACCGACGACACCGCGGCCGCGCATAATGAGATCGTCACTTGCGGGGTAGTCGGGACCCGCGAACTTCTTGTCGAAGACGCCGGAGGACAGGATGGTTTTTGCCTGTGCTTCCGGGTCCGGATCATACGGGACCCGGATCGCGTTTTCAAGACGTTCGGGCCAGTTCCTGGACGGGTCGGATCCATCCGCAACGGAACCGTCCATATTGACGAGGATCACCGGCTTATTCATGTCGGTTGCCGTTTTGATCTCGCTGAAACAGTTGTTGGACCCCAGGGCGGGAGCGGACTGGAAGAAGATCACGGCGGAACAGAGTTTCATCCGCTTTTCGATCTCCCGGGACCAGTTTTTTCCGGGCTCGATGCCCTCGTCGTACCAGACGCGGATCCTGCTTTCCGGGGAGGAGGGCGGATCGGCGAGACTGTCCGGGAAGTTGTTGGGATCCGACGGAGCGTTTTTCAACGCTTTCAGCGTGTCGTAGATGTGATTCTTTTCACAGTGATGGGAGTAACTGATGAAGATGAAGGGCTCCTCACCGATATAAGGACGAAGTTTCATACGTCAGCCCTCCCGGATCAGGACACGGAACGTGCCGATGTAATCCCCGGCGGATTCCGCCGCGGACTGCGGTATGATGATCGTTTTCAGATTCGGGAATTTTGCGAGGAGTTCTTCCGGGGTGTCGGAGAACCGGTCCAGCTCCAGCTCGGTCACGGTGGAGGGATCCACGGGCAGGGGCGTTTCCGCCGGGGTCTCCGGGGATGCCGGGCGGACAGCGATACGGTACGCCATGTACCCGCTGATGAGGACCGCCGCGCAGAGGATGCACAAAAGGATCTTTTTCAGAAGGCTGTTGCCGTCCCCTGTCTCGGGCGGACCGATCAGATCCATGGTGAAGCCTTTTGATTCAATGAGCCCGCTTTCCGCCTCTTCCGGATCAAAGCCGCCTTTGCAGCGCACGAAGGGCGTGCTTTCACTCAGGGCCATGGACAGCGGGGTGATGCCCTTGTCCGCTTCCACCGCTGTCAGGGGAATGGGAGACTTCGTTTCGCTGTTCTCCTGGCACCAGCCTGCGTTTCCGGCAAGACTGTCGTTGTTTTTCGCGTTTTCCGTAAGGAAGAGAACCGCAAAGGAAGCGTTGTCCATGCGGTACTGGTCCAGCCGTTCCTGTTTCAGATCCACGGAACCTTTTTTGGAACTGGCAGGATACCAGACCCGGCAGCCGCGCTGCCGGAGCAGCTTCAGCAGGGGCTCCACGCGGCCGGAGTCGGCATCGTCGAACATAAGCCAGATGTACGGTTCGTTTCCCTTGTACGGGGGATACTTCTTATACAGATCTTTTGCCATATATGACCTCTTTGAACGGAATTACCGGAAGGGGTGTTTCTATGGTCCATTATACTACTTGCGCGATTTGTGAAAACAAAACAATAGAACTGCCGGGAGAGCCGGGATCACGCCTCTTCCGGAACGAGGATATCCAGTGCCCTGTGCCGGACCAGGATCTCCGCGTCGGTCTGACCTCCGCCGTTTTCCCCGTCCAGGGTCCAGGCCGTTTCAAAGGGGCTCTGGAACCGGGCCCGGCTGACCTGGCGGTAGTATACGAGCCGGTCATCCCCCCGACGGGCGGAAAGACAGGCGATGATGTCGTTCCAGTCAATGAGGGTCTCGGGCTTCCGCACGAGGAGCATCTCAAAGACGCCGTCGTTCAGTTGCACGCCGGTCAGGGGCAGAAGATCGTGTATGCCGCCGACGGATTCGGAATTGGAGATCATGCCGAAGATGAAATCGTCCTCAATGGTTTCCTCCCCGACGGTGACGCGCATATGGGAGGGGGAGATGTCCACGATGTTTTTGGCGCCTTCCAGGAAGTAGGCCGCATGGCCGAAGATGATCTTGGCGGTCTGGTCCGTTGTGTAGGAGGTGGAGGCGAAAGCTCCGAAGGCCGCCACATAGACGAAGGGACGCCCGTTGAACATGCCGATGTCGCTGGGCTGCTTTCTGCCGCTGAGCAGGATCTCCGCCGATTTTTTCACATCGGCGGGGAGTTTCAGGCTGTAGGCGTAGTCGTTCGTGCTGCCGGCCGGAATGTATCCGATGGTCCGGTCCAGACCGGAGCGCAGTACACCGGAGATCACCTCGTTCAGAGTGCCGTCGCCGCCGTAGCACGCGATGGTGTCGAAATCGGGCGCCAGCTGTTCCGCCGCCCGGGAGGCGTCCTTCGGTCCCTGGGTCAGATAGATGCTGGGCAGGCAGCCGCCCGCGGAAAGCGTATTCAGGATCGAGATGATATTCTTCCGGATCTGGGCTTTTCCGGCTTTCGGATTCACGATAAGAAGCAGTCTGTTCAAAGGCTATTCTCCGTTTCCCGGGACAGGACGGTATCCGTCCGGCCCGAATGTTGGTATAATCATACCATGTTTGACAGGGAAATAGGAGAGACAGTATGCGACATTTTATCATTGTGAAATTCAAAAGGGAGACCGGTAAGGAAGAGATCGCACGGATGACGGAACCCGTCCGGGAACTGTTCCGCCCTCTGACGGAGATGCCCGGGATACACGGCGTTTCGGTCAGCCGGAACGTTGTGGACCGGGACAACCGGTATGATCTGGCCATTGAGATCGACATGGACCGGGAGGCCCTGGAAGCCTACGACGCGTCGGAACCGCACAGGGAGTGGAAAGCCCGGTACGGAGAGCTGATCGACAAAAAAACCATCATTGACCTGCCGTAGGACCGGAAAGACGGACGGCGTCCGGCCCGCGGCAACGGGGACGGTCTTCTCCGGAGATATGGCAAAAGCCGGCGCTTTTTCCGTGCCTTTATTCGGGAACTGCCGCTTATTGCCGCGCTGACGAAAGTCAAAACATCGCAATGGACATCCCGCCCACGGATCATTTTCCGTGCCGGGATGTTTTTTTTGGCGGGGGGGGTGTACCGCCGCGCCCCGTTTCATGATATGATTATTATGTTGGTTTATGTGGTCATCTGCCCAGGAGAAAAACAGGAAACTGAAAAAAAGATGTACCTTTCTAAAAAATCTATTTTACGGAAATGAGGAAAGATATGACGGTTTCAGGCAAGCCCGGTTTTCGCGGAGAAAGAGACGGTCTCACAAGTGCGGGAAAAGAATTCGCTGTGTTTGGCAGCGGGATCATTGAGACTGCCATTCTGAAAGATGCTTACAGTTACTATAAAGCGGATCTGACCGAAAACACCATCGTTCCGCCGGTCAGGGAACTCATCGACGGCAAATGGGTGGACTATACGGACAAACTCGGCGAAAAACTTCTGAATTACGACGAGATCGTCCGTGTGAGCGCCGAGACCTATGTGGATCCCAAACATAAGGACCGTTATATAGCCAACCTTTCCGCTTCCTATCTTATCCAGCAGCTTGCTGTCGGCAACTCCATGCCGGAGTATACCTGCAGGATCCATGCTTCAAACATTGGATGGCATTTCCGCAAGTATGTTTCCTATCTGTCCCGAAATGAAGATAACGGACATATCATGGTCCTGAATGTTGCCTATGATGTTTCAAAGCAGTTTGAAGCCGAAGAGAAAGCCGCGCTGAGACTGAAGCACATGCAGTTCAAGGCGGAGATCCTTGAACTGATGCTGCGGGGGGATCTGGACAGAAAGGCCTTTATTGGGACGGTTCTGGAAAAGCTCCGTGCCCTGACGGAAGCGGATCAGGTCGTATACCGCAGCGCGTGGGACAGAAAGATCGTTGTCAATTCCAGGGAAATGGATGAACTGGGGGATATTCCCGAGGATTACTGTGCCATGTGCCCGCACTCGGATATTCAAAGCGCGGTATACCGGGACGGCTGTTCCGTTATGGACGACAGCAAAGACGGTGCGCAGGGGGTCCCGGTTTACGGGAAGTGTCCCGTGAAATCCATCATGTCGAGACTTCTGTATCATGAGGGCAAAGCCTACGGATATCTGTCGATCCACTATATCAGGGATTACCATAAGTTCACCGACTACGGCCGGGAGACCTTCAAACAGATCGCCGAGTTCATCCAAAGCGTTTATTCCAACTATGTTTACAAGGAAGAGCACGAAAGAGCGCTGGCGGCCGTGTCGACCATGACGGAGGACTTTGATTACATCGCCGCCGTCAACCAGAGGGAGAAAACCGTCGACCGTCTGCGTTTTTCCGAGAAGTTTGCCGGTGTCAAAAAGTTCATAGACGGATCGTTGCCGGGGTACGAAAGGCTGGACGGATTATTCAACCGCATCGTGCATCCGGATGACATGAAGATGTTCCGGGAGAAGTCTGATTTCAGGATTTGCATGGCGGAACTTGAAAAGCATCCGAACTACAAGTTCGAGTTCAGAACGCTGTATGAAGGCAAAGAAGAGTATTACCGGATCAAGTTCGCCTATATGCCCGATAACCATGATGTCGTCATACTCGGTCTGCTGAATATCGACGAGCAGGTCCGCCGGGAAATGGAGACCGCCGTTCTGCAGGAAAAAGCGGAGAGAGAGGATCAGCTGAAGGAACAGATGGCCAGGGTCATGGAACTGTCGGATGAGATCCAGGCCATCTATGACGTGGATATCGAAACGGGTTCCTATGAGCTGTTTTCATACAGCAACCAGTATGCGGATTCCATGCTTGTCAAAATGGCAAACGGTCCTGATTTTTATGCCGACACGATCAATGACGTGGAACAGGTCGTGTACTCCGAGGACAGGGATATCATCCGGAACAGCTTCAGCAACAGAGAGTACATCAAGGAGATGCTGGCAAAGCAGGGCGGTTTTTCCATTGACTACAGGCTGAATTCCGAAAACGGACCGGCATGGTACCGCGTCAAGGTCGTTAAAAAAGCGGAAGATGAATCCCGTTTCCTTACCGGTGTGTTCTATGTTGACGAAAGGATCCGCAAGGAAGCGGAGTATAAAAGAAGTATTGAAGACGAGCTGAAGGTCATCAACGGTCTTGCCAGCGACTGCGTCAGCCTTTATACGGTGGATCTTGAAGAGAATTCCTACAAGGTTTATTCCATTACGAATGAAGTGGATGATATCAAATCGGTGGTGGATTCCTACAGCGATCTGTCAAAAGCCCTGCGCGATTATGCCGACGGGTATGTTTTCGAAGAAGACAGGGAAAAGATCTATTATTACGCGGATCTGGACAACATGCGCGCGGCCCTCAGAAATGCCCGGTCCCGGAAGGTGACGGTCCGCAGGAGCATCAACGGAAAATGGGTCTGGATCGAGATGAATATGATCAAGGTCGAGCCTGTCAACGATCCCGCGAAGAACGTGATCCTCGCGTTTACGAACCATACCCAGCAGGTGGAGCAGGAACTGGAGATCAGAAAAGAGCTGTCGGACGCGCTCAGCAAGGCGCAGGAGGCGACCGAAGCAAAATCCAATTTCCTTTTCAACATGTCCCACGATATCCGGACCCCCATGAACGCCATCACCGGATTCACAAACATGGCGATCAAGCACATTGACCGTAAGGACAAGGTCATCGACTGCCTCCAAAAGACGCAGAAGGCCGGGACGATGCTCCTGTCGCTGATCAACAACGTCCTGGAGGTCAGCAGGATCGAATCCGGACACGCGGTCATCGAAGAGCAGCCCGGAGACGTGTATCTGAGCTTTGTGAATATTGAGTCCACGATGCGGGAGCTTGCCGAGACGAAGGACATCCGGCTCTCCTTCTCCTTCGGGGATATCACGGACAGATATGTTTACGCGGACTTCAGCCGCTGCATGAGGATCTTCCTGAATATCATTTCCAACGCGGTCAAGTACACGAAAGAAGGCGGCTATGTCAAGGTAACGTGCGAACAGGCGGGGAAGGCGGAAAACGGGACCGGAATCTACCGGTACAGGATCGAAGACAACGGGATCGGGATGTCGGAAGAATTCCAGAAGCATGTATTCGACCAGTTCGCCAGGGAAAAATCCGCGACGATCAGCGGTATCCAGGGCACCGGCCTGGGCATGTCCGTCGTGAAGTCCTTTGTGGACCTTCTGGGCGGAGACATTTCCGTAAAGAGCAAAAAAGGAGTGGGTACGACCTTCACCGTCCTGCTGCCGTTCAAACTGCAGGACGAAACGCTGTATACCGATCCCAATTCCGGAGAGGTGGTGTCTTCGGACGGACGCGGTTACGCCGACAGGAAAGAGATCTCCTTCCTCGGGAAGAATGTGCTTCTGGTGGAAGATAACGAAATGAACCGGGAGATCGCCACGGAGATCCTTGAGGAAGAGGAAATGGTGGTCGAAAGCGCCGATGACGGAACGGCAGCCATTGAAAAGCTCAGGGAAAGAGGCATAGATTTTTACGATTTCATTCTGATGGACATCCAGATGCCGGTCATGGATGGGTACCAGGCGACGAAGGCCATCCGTGAAATGTATCCGGACAGGCACATTCCGATCATTGCTCTCTCGGCAAACGCCTTTGAGGAGGACAGAAAGAAATCCATGGAAGCGGGCATGGATGACCATGTGGCCAAGCCTGTTGACGTGAAAAAACTGAAAGAAACACTGGCGAAGTATTTATAGGACCCCGGATATCCGGTATCGGGGAGCGAAAAGGAAAGGTCAACGGAGCGTATGCTCTCCGGAGGATCTCCGGTAATAACCTGACACGGACCCGGCGGACGCGGGGTGTTGTGTTTTCTGCTGATTTATTGTAGGATTGGGGTATGAAGGGAAAATATTTTAAAAATCAGGCGTTTACACTTGCGGAACTGCTGATCGTCGTTGCGATCATCGCGGTCCTGGTTGCTGTCGCCATTCCGGTTTTTACCAAATCTCTTGAAAAGTCCAGGGAAGCTGCGGACCTTGCGGACATCAGGTCCGCTTATTCCGAAGTTTCCGTCAAGATGCTCGAGGATGGCGAAGCCTTCGAAAAGACTGTCGTGCTGAAGCAGGAAGTGGACGGGTGGCAGACAAGCAACGCGGAGTCCTCTCTGAGGACCCTTGGAACGGTCGTTGGCACGCCGGCCGCGGGCGGGATGGCTAAAGTTGATTATTCGGTGACGACACCTGAGGTCATGACGATCACTTTTTCCGGCGGTTCGGGCGGCGGAGACGGTAACAGGTGGGCAGGCATCTTCGGAGCCCCGAGTGTCAGCCCGGATCTGTACAGTTCCTATCCGGATGATGTGCGGGATGCGATGATCCTGGCCGATGTACTGCAGTATTTGTATGCGAACCCGGATCTTGCGGGAGGGACCAATTACTGGGGCGAGCCGAATCTTGCAGTTGTGCCGAACGGGACTTTTAACGGAGTAACGCTCTATACGCTGGATATCCCTATTACCCCATCAAGAAGGGATTTGTTTATTAACGCATTGAACGGCGCCTACAGCCCGGATGTAGCGAACGATTTTATTGACAGAGTCAACCAGATCGGAGGGGGCAAGATATATATCGACAGCGATAACAATGTGAGAGGTGTTTTCGTAAACACTTCCAACAATTCTGCGGATCTGTATGTTCCCGGCCCGGATGGCTTTGTTCTTGATTCTGACTTCCCCGCACAGTATCCTGAGCATAACGGAACGATTGCTTTCCAAAATCAAGTGGACTACATTACTCAGTGATTCCTGACCGGTCAAGCCGGTCGGTGAAGAGCGGGTCCCGCAAGACCGGAAGGGATACAACACAAGTTCAGTTCAGAGAGGTAACGGGACAGGATCCCCGGGACCTCTCTTTTTTGTATATTTCGCTTGTATGGGCCCATAGACAGACGGTTCGGGGATCCATATCCGGATCCCGCAGGTTTGGCTGCGGGAGTCAACTTCTGAGAGAGCTTTGCATATCCATGCTGACTTTGGATTTATACCGTGATAGACTTTGGATATCTTTAGAAGGACGACAAAAAGACAGAGAGGACAACGGAGGCGGTAATATGAGTGAAGCAAAGAAAACGGCTGTGGATCTAATGATAAAAAATGCCAGGATATACACTTTGAACAGGAAGCAGCCCTGGGCTGCGGCTTTAGCCGTCAAAGACGGAAAGTTTGTTTATGTGGGCCAGAATGCGGGCCTTGAAAATTATGAGGGGCCTGTAAAGGATGCGGAGGGCAGGTTCATTATTCCGGGACTCATTGACGCGCACTGTCATATCGGTCACTCCATCAGGAACACCACGGTACCGCCTTCTACGTTATTAAAATCAACCGGCAAGAAAAACATCCTGGAAGAGATCAGGACCCGTATTGAGACCGATCCGGGCAGGGACGAATACCTGTTTACGCTTTCCGTGGAAAAACTGGAGGGTAAGACCCTCAAGTTCGAGGATGTGGATTCGGTCTGCAAAGATGTCCCGGTCAAGATCACCGAGCAGGAACAGCACAGTATCTGGTGCAACACCAAATACTTCAAAAGCATGGGAATCGACGACTATGCGCCGGACCTGAGCCCGGGCTACTGCATCTACGAAAGAGATCCGGACGGAAGGATCAACGGACGCATATACGAAATGTGCACATTGCCCGATAAGCCGGAACCGATTGACGACGGCGTGTACAATACCGAGCTGGACAAGTTCTTCCAATGGGCAAACGAGCACGGCATCGTGGCATTTTTCGATGCCGGGGTTCTCGGATGCTTTGAGAACGCGGAGCAGTACTACAGGGTGATATCTGAATATGACAAAGCCGGAAAGCTGAGCCAGTACGTTGAGGCGGCGCTGCATATAGCGAAGCCGTACCAGGTGGACCATGCCATTGAAACGCTGAAAGATTTCGGAAAGAAATACAATTCAGAACACTTCAAGATCAACACAATGAAGATCCAGACGGACGGAACCTTCAACGGACGCACTGCGTGCGTTACCGAGCCCTATCTGGACAACGGCAAAAACGGCGGTACGCTTATCCCGTACGAAAGACTGGAACAGTTCATGCTTGAGCTCAACGCCGAGGGGATCGACTTCCACCTGCACTCAATAGGCGACAAGACCGTTCATATGATCCTCGATGCGGTGGAAAACTGTAAGAAAAAGCTGGGAGATGACTGGAAGATCCGGGTCACGGTCGCCCATGTCGAGCAGACGCCCGACGAAGACCTCGGCAGATTTGCGGAGCTTGGCGTGAATGTCGATTTCACTCCGTACTGGGTGGGCGGCATCACCATCGGCGGCGGCATAGAAGCCGCGGAAAGCTTTCTGGGGCGCGAAAGGGCTCACAAGATGTACAGGTTGAATTCTGTGTACAACACCGGAGCCCTCGTGACATTTTCCAGCGATCCGATAACGATGCTGATGCCGGTATGGAATCCGTATCTGGGCATGGAAGTCGGAATGACAAGACAGTTTGACGAGAAGCACTTCAAGGATGAAACTTTCCGTAATGCCGAGAAATTCCCGCCGGCAGAGGAAAAGATGAGTCTCGCGCAGATGATAGCGGGCTATACGATCAACGCAGCAAAGCGTATGAGGCTCGATGACAGGATCGGATCCATCGAAGCGGGCAAGGATGCCAGCTTCAACATCTTCAGGAACAATCTGTTTGAGCTGGATCCGTATGAAATACACAAGCAGCTGCCGGAAGAGTTTTATATCAGAGGCGTAAAACAGTAAGTTGCCGCAACGGAAAAAGCGCATGACCAGAACCTTATTTGGAATGATTTCATTTGAATGAGCACTTGACCCGTCCCTTAGGGGATAGATTAGAGTGACAGATGCGGAAAGGAGATCGATGCCATGCTAAAAATCGGTGAGTTTTCAAAACTATCGCATCTGACGGTCAAGGCTCTGAGGTTCTATGAAAAGGAAGGCCTTCTGGAACCTGCCTCTGTTGACAAATGGAACAATTACAGGTTTTACGAAACCTCTCAGCTTGAGACCGCGGCCAGGATCAGATCATTCAGACAACTTGATCTGTCCGTGGAGGAGATCAAGGCGGTGTTTTCAGGGGCGGATGTCAAGGAGATCCTGAAGGGAAAAGCTGAAGCGCTTACCGCTGAGAAGCGTGAGATCGATTCTCGTCTTTCCATCATCAAAACAATTTTGGAGGACAGAGAAATGAAATATCAGGTTACGGAAAAGGTGATTCCGGAGAAGATCGTCTATTCGGCGGAGACGGTGCTGAAGTCTTATTCGGATATCATGCAGTGGATACCTG
>R22__coassemble_1210_pt1 | contig 13519 bp, 9 predicted proteins | sample R22__metabat2_high_PE_038 | metagenome-assembled genome bin R22
TTGTGATCGCAGCTGTCAGTGTTGTCTTACCATGGTCAACGTGACCGATCGTGCCGATGTTTACATGCGGCTTCGTTCTTTCATACTTTGCCTTTGCCATTACAATAGATCTCCTTTAAATTTGTAAAATCAATAATATCCTTTTCTGCTCAGCATCCGCTCCGTTACGGAAGCAGGTGCCTGTTCATAGTGTGCAAACTGCATGGTGAATGTGCCTCTGCCCTGCGTACGGGATCTCAGGTCCGTAGCGTAACCGAACATTTCCGCCAGCGGCGCCAAAGCGTCGATGACCTGCGTTCCGTTCCGGACTTCCATTCCGAGCACATGGCCTCTTCTTGCCGTCAGATTACCCAAAACATCACCCAGATAATCTTCCGGAACAAGGACTTCGATCTTCATCATCGGCTCCAGAAGGACCGAACCGGCTTTCGGAAGAGCTTCCTTGACCGCCAGGGAACCGGCGATCTGGAAAGCGATCTCCGAGGAGTCAACCTCATGGTAGGATCCGTCAATCAGGGTGGCTTTTACGTCAACGACCTGATATCCGCCCAAAGAACCGGACTCCAACGCATCCCGGATACCCTTCTCAACAGAAGGAATGTATTCCTTCGGAATGACACCGCCCACGATCTTGTCAACGAATTCAAATCCCTTACCCGGCTCGTTCGGCTCGAACAGGACTTTGCAGTCGCCGAACTGACCGTGTCCGCCGGTCTGCCGGACATATCTGCCCTCGGCAGTGACCGCTTTGGTAATGGATTCCTTGTAAGCGACCTGGGGACTTCCCACGGTTGCTTCCACATGGAACTCACGGATCAGTCTGTCGACAATGATCTCCAAATGAAGTTCACCCATACCGGCAATGATCGTCTGACCGGTCTCCGCGTCCGTATAAGTCTTGAACGTCGGGTCCTCTTCCGCCAACTTGATAAGCGCGGCAGTCATTTTCTCCTGCCCGGCCTTCGTTTTCGGCTCGATCGCGACCCGGATAACCGGATCCGGAAACTCCATGCTTTCCAGCAGGACCTGCCGGTTTTCCGCACAAAGTGTATCACCCGTGGTCGTTTCCTTCAGGCCGACCAGCGCTGCGATATCACCGGCATGCATCTCTTCCAGTTCCGTACGGTCATCCGCGTGCATCAGAAGGATCCTTCCGACACGCTCGCGTTTGTTCTTCGTAGCATTGTATACATACGAACCGGTCTTGACCGTACCGCTATACACGCGCACGAAAGCCAGTTTGCCGACATAGGGATCCGTTACGATCTTGAACGCCAGCGCCGCAAAAGGCGCGTCGTCCTTCGGCTCCGCGACGATCTCTTTCTTTCCGTCCTTGCTGGTCCCCTTTGCAGGTTCCACATCCAGCGGAGACGGCAGGAAATCAACGATCGCGTTCAGCAGCGGCTGCACACCCTTGTTTCTGTAGGATGTTCCGCAGCAAACGGGAACAAGCCTTCCGGAGATGGTCGCGCGGCGGATCGCCGGAATCAGTTCTTCCGCTTTAAACCATTCTCCGTTAAAATAGCGTTCCATGAGTTCCTCGTCTTCTCCGAGGATCTCATCCAAAAGTTTTGCCCTGGTCTCTTTTGCTTCCTCCAGCATGTCCGCAGGAATCTCTTCCTCCCGGACATCCGTTCCGTCATCGTTGTAGTAGATCTCCGCCTTCATCGTAAGAAGGTCGATGATCCCTTTGAAACTGTCTTCTTTACCGATCGGAAGCTGGATCGGGATCGCATTCGCGTGCAGACGTTCGTGCATCATATCCACCACGCGGTAGAAATCAGCGCCGACGATGTCCATCTTGTTGACATACGCAATGCAGGGGACCCCGTATTTCATCGCCTGATGCCATACTGTCTCGGATTGCGGTTCCACGCCGCCTTTGGCGCAGAATACCGCTACCGCTCCGTCCAGAACACGCAGGGAACGTTCCACTTCCACCGTAAAATCCACATGACCCGGTGTGTCAATGATGTTGATCCTGCAACCACGCCAGTAGGCAGTCGTAGCAGCAGAAGTAATCGTGATGCCACGCTCCTGCTCCTGGACCATATAATCCATCGTGGCAGCGCCTTCATGCGTTTCCCCGACCTTGTGAATCTTTCCGGTATAGAAAAGAATCCGCTCCGTCGTGGTCGTCTTTCCGGCGTCGATGTGGGCCATGATCCCTATATTTCTGGTTTTTTCAAGCGATGTGTCTCTGGGCAAAACGATTCACCTTACCATCTGTAGTGTGCGAATGCCTTGTTGGCTTCTGCCATCCTGTGGGTATCTTCCTTCTTTTTGAAGGCGTTACCTGCGGAATTGCAGGCATCCAGGATCTCACCGGCAAGACGGTCGCTCATTGTCCGCTCACCGCGGGCACGGGCAAAGCTGACCAGCCAGCGGAGTCCCAGTGTCTGACGGCGCTCAGGACGGATCTCGATCGGGACCTGATATGTGGAACCGCCGACCCTGCGGGCTTTAACTTCCAGAACGGGCATGATATTGTTCATGGCCTGCTCGAAAACTTCCGCGGGATCTCTTCCGGTCTTTTCCTTGATGGAGTCAAAGGCATCATAAACGGCCTTCTGCGCAACACCGCGCTTTCCGTCCAGCATTACCTGATTGATCAGTTTTGTTACAACAGTGCTTTTATAAATAGGGTCAGCAAGAACCTCACGTTTCGGGATAAATCCTCTTCTAGGCATAGCTATAATCCTCCTTATTTCTTCGGGCGTTTTGCGCCGTACAGAGAGCGGCTCTGTTTACGGTCAGCAACACCTGCTGTATCCAGCGCACCACGGATAATGTGGTAACGTACGCCAGGGAGATCCTTGACACGGCCGCCTCTGATCAGAACAACAGAGTGCTCCTGCAGATTGTGTCCGATGCCGGGGATATAAGCTGTACCCTCAAGACCGTCTGTCAGACGGATACGGGCAATTTTACGCAAAGCCGAGTTCGGCTTTTTAGGTGTCATTGTACGAACAGCGGTGCAGACGCCTCTGCGCTGCGGGCACTGTTTCAAGATAGGAGCATTGGATTTGTACTCCACCTGCTCACGGCCCTTACGAACCAACTGGTTAATGGTCGGCATGATATTCCTCCTAAAGAATTCTGCTAATTAATTTCAAATAATAAATATATATCTTACAACTCCCTGCAACCCTTGTAGGGATGATTGTCCAATCACTCGGGCAGGCTATCTCCTGCCGGACGGGTCACTCCCGCCACTGCTGCTCCGACGCTGATGCCGGCGGCTTTCCCCAGCTCCCGCATGGTCGGTACCTGAATCAGTTCCGCGCCGGATTCCCGGCACCGTTGAATAATATCCTCCCGGATAGATGCTTCCGCATCGGAAGCAAGATACACGCGTTCCAGCTCTTTCGCCTCCAGTGCTCTGGTGACCTGCTTTAAGCCGACTACGTCAAATTTCATATGATTTAAATTCATTTCCAAAGTACTCTGATTTTCGCACCGCAAGTTGAAATTTTATCAGTTTTCCGCATCACTTGTCAACTGGAATCTCTGACTCAATCGCCGTCCCCAGTCCGATCACACGTCTGCTCTTGGAGAAGACGACCTTGGACTGTCCGCCCGCGATCGGGCTCCAGCCCTTTTCAGCCATTTCCTTCAGAACCGGATGCTCCATGACATCCACATAGGTATGCGCGCCGAATTTTTTCTTCAATCCCTTTCCGACCGCTTTCCCGAGCAGAATGCCTCCCGCAATGGCCAGCACCCAGAGCAGAGCCGGGAACCAGGTGGCCACCCGGAGCATGGCTGTTCTCGTGGACTGTGTCATGCTCAGTATGACCATGATGATACCGAAAACAACAGGGATCAGGACCGGAATATATTCGATCGCCAACAATTTCTTACGGCAGTCCGCGCAGACAGACAACTGAACCGGGATCATCGTCCCGACCGGGGAAACCCGATCACGGAAGAGCCGCCTCTGGATCCGTTTCGGTTCGGGATGAGCCATGAAAACCATGGCGTATCCGTTTCTTTCCCCTTTCGGTTCGTCTTTGCACAGTTCGCAGCGCATAGTGGTGAAAAGCCTCGAAACCCCGCCTTTCGGAAGAAGCGTTTCATACAGATCGATGTCCCGCATCACCTGCTCCGGTGTGTCTCCGCTACCGCCGATGGTGCACTGGCTGCAGGCATGCATGTTCAACAGTGCGCAGTAACGCGTTCCGGATAACGGGCATTTCGGATTGTTAGGCAACTTTTCCACTGGCTTCTCCTGTTCCTGTTATTCTTATTCGATTCCGGTGGAACGGTCTCTGACTGAAACGTTGCGGTACCGTTTCAAACCGATTCCCGCGGGGATCAGTTTTCCGATCAGTACGTTTTCCTTCAGTCCGAGCAGCGGATCCACCTTGCCCTTGATCGCAGCTTCCGTCAGAACACGGGTCGTCTCCTGGAAGGATGCCGCTGAGAGGAAGGACTCTGTAGCAAGTGCCGCCTTCGTCACGCCGAGAAGTTTCCGTTTCGCGATGGCGGGCTGTTTTCCCTCCGCCGCGGCTTTGTCGTTCTCCGCCTCGAACGTGAAAATATCTGTCAGCTCGCCAGGCAGGAGCGATGTGTCTCCGGCGTCCTCGATCTGGACCTTGCGGAGCATCTGCCGAATAATGATCTCAATATGTTTGTCAGAGATCTCAACACCCTGCAGACGGTATACGCTCTGAACCTCTTTGAGCAGGTACGCCTGAACGCCCTTGACACCCTTGATCTTCAGGATGTCATGCGGATTGACGGAACCTTCTGTCAATTCGTCGCCCGCCTCAATGACGTCTCCGTCCTGAACCTTCAGCTTGCTGCCAAACGGAATCAGGTATGTCTCGCTTTCGCCGTCCTCATTGGTAATGATGGCTTCTCTGCGTTTCTTGCTGTCATCGATCTTGACTGTTCCGCTGATCTCGGAAATAACCGCAAGACCCTTCGGCTTCCTCGCCTCAAACAGTTCCTCGACACGGGGAAGACCCTGTGTGATATCCTCTGTTGAAGCAACACCGCCGGTATGGAATGTACGCATCGTCAGCTGCGTACCGGGTTCGCCGATGGCCTGCGCCGCAATGATGCCGACAGACTCACCGATGTTCACGTCACTGCCGGTGGCCAGGTTGGCGCCGTAGCACTTCGCGCATACACCGGATTTGCATCTGCAGGTAAACACGCTTCTGCAGTGGACAGATTCCACGCCGGCCTTCTCAATGGCCTCAGCCTGCTCGTAGGAGATCATCTGGTCCGCGTCAACAATGATCTCTCCGGTCTTCGGATCAACAACAGGCTCAACCGTATATCTTCCAATGATCCTTGCCTTCAGCGGCTCAACCAGCTTGCTTCCGTCGCGGATCTCGGAAATGACCATACCTTTGGGCATTTCGCCACGCTCCGCGAAGCAGTCGTCTTCGCGGACGATAACTTCCTGGGATACATCCACAAGACGTCTTGTCAGGTAACCGGAGTCAGCCGTACGAAGCGCTGTATCCGCAAGACCTTTTCTGGCGCCGTGGGAGGAAATGAAGAACTCCAACACGGACAGGCCCTCACGGAAGTTGGCACGGATCGGAACCTCAATGATCTGACCGGACGGGTCAGCCATCAGACCACGCATACCGGCGAGCTGACGGATCTGTGCCGTGGAACCACGGGCTCCGGAGTCAGCCATCATGAAGATCGGGTTGAACCGGTTCAGGGATGTCATCAAAGCCTTGGAAACATCATCCGTGGTCTTTTCCCAGACGTCGATGATCTGTTTCCGTCTTTCAGCATTGCTCAGCAAACCGCTTCTGTAGATGTTGTCGATGTTTCCGACTTTCTCCTCCGCAGACGCGATCAGTTCCTTCTTCTGTTCCGGAACCTGGATGTCCTGGAATCCGACGGTAATACCGCCGCGGGTGGAATAGGAATAACCGAGTTTCTTGATCTTGTCCAGTGTTTCCGCCGTCTTGGTCGGACCATACTTTCTGTAGCAGTGATCCACGATATTACCGAGATCCTTCTTCTTGATCGGGTTCGCGGTGATATAGTCGCTTTCCAGAACGAACATGTCATCCAGCGTCTCACGGGGACCGAATCCCAGATCCTGCGGAATCGCTTCATTGAAAATGATCTTGCCGACAGTCGTCTCAACAACTCTGCGGTACGTCTGTCCCTCAAACTCTCTGGTCAGACGGATCTTCACCTTTGCCTGAAGCGCCACGTCGCCGGTCTGATAGGCCATGATCGCCTCATCTTCGGAATGGAAGCACTTGCCTTCTCCCTTTACGCCGTCACGGACGATCGTCAGGTAGTAGCAGCCCATGACCATATCCTGTGTCGGAGAAACGACCGGTTTGCCGTCCTGCGGTTTCAGGATATTGTTGGATGCCAGCATCAGGAAGCGGGCTTCTGCCTGCGCCTCCACGGAAAGCGGAACATGGACAGCCATCTGGTCACCGTCAAAGTCGGCATTGAACGCCGTACAAACCAACGGATGCAGCTTGATCGCGCGTCCCTCTACCAGAACAGGCTCAAATGCCTGAATACCAAGTCTGTGCAATGTAGGAGCACGGTTCAGGAGCACCGGATGATCCTTGATAACATCCTCAAGTTCTCCCCAGACCTCTGTCGCTCCTCTTTCGACCATTCTCTTCGCGCCCTTGATGTTCTGGGCATATCCGCCCTTGACCAGGTTCTTCATGACGAAGGGTTTGAACAGTTCCAGTGCCATCTCCTTGGGAAGACCGCACTGATACATCTTCAGTTCCGGTCCAACAACGATAACGGAACGTCCGGAATAGTCAACACGTTTTCCGAGCAGGTTCTGACGGAAACGTCCCTGTTTTCCTCTGAGCATATCCGACAGGGATTTCAGCGGACGGTTTCCGGGTCCCGTGACGGGACGGCTGCGGCGGCCGTTATCGATCAGGGCGTCAACAGCTTCCTGAAGCATACGCTTCTCGTTCCTGACAATGATGTCCGGTGCACGCAGTTCCAAAAGTCTCTTAAGACGGTTGTTTCTGTTGATAACACGGCGGTACAGATCGTTCAGATCGCTGGTGGCGAACCTGCCGCCGTCCAGCTGGACCATCGGGCGGAGATCCGGCGGAATAACGGGGATCACTGTCAGAATGATCCACTCCGGTCTGTTTCCGCTCTTGATGAACGCCTCGACTACTTCCAGACGCTTGATAGCGCTTGTCTTCTTCTGGCCGGAAGAATTCGCGATCTCCTCGCGCAGTTCCTTTTCCAGCTGTTCCAGATCCAGGTCGCAGAGCAGTTTGCGAATCGCCTCGGCGCCCATTCCGGCGCTGAACGCTTTCGGTCCGTACTGTTCCACAGCATCCCGGTATTCCTTGTCGGAAAGGATCTGCTTATACTGGAGTCCCGTCTCGCCGGGATCCGTTACGACATAAGCCGCGAAATACAGAACCTGCTCCAGAGCACGGGGGCTCATGTCCAGCAGCATCTTCATCCTGCAGGGGATTCCCTTGAAATACCAGATATGGGATACCGGAACAGCAAGTTCGATATGCCCCATCCGCTCACGGCGGACCTTGGAACGTGTGACCTCAACGCCGCACTTCTCGCAGACGATACCTTTGTATCTGCCGCGTTTATATCTTCCGCAATGACACTCCCAGTCCTTCGTCGGTCCGAAGATCCTCTCACAGTACAGACCGTCCTTCTCCGGTTTCAGTGTCCGGTAATTGATCGTTTCCGGTTTTTTGACCTCACCATGGGACCACTCAAGGATTTTCTCGGGTGAAGCAAGACCTATCTGCAAAGCATCAAAATTTGTCAGTTCAAACACTTTAAATTCTCTCCCTTCATTCTATCCTTGAATCAGTCATTCCCGTCATTGTCACGGGAGTCAAAGTCCAAACCGATGGAGTCATCCAGGAGCTCATCCATGGACTCCAGCACCGGTGAATCCTCTGCGTCGAGGTTCATCTCATCCGGTTCCGGCTCTGCGTCATCGGTCTCCAACTCTGCATCGGAGGCATCCCCGAACTCGTCATCATTGAATTCATCAAACTCATCACCGAACTCGTCTCCGAAGTTCTCGTCAAACTCGGTATCCGGACCGATGATGTCCGCCGCATCCGGTGCGATGAAGTCTTCGGATCCGGAAATGTTGACTTCCAGATTCGGTGTATCGTCATCCTCATCCTCTCCGATGACGATCTCCTCGCGGTTCTCACTGAGGACCTTCACATCCAGTGCAAGGGACTGAAGCTCTTTAATAAGAACCTTGAAGGATTCCGGAATTCCCGCAGGCGGAACGTTTTCGCCCTTGACGATCGCCTCGTAGGTCTTGACCCTTCCGATGGTGTCATCCGACTTGACCGTCAGAATCTCCTGCAGCGTGTTCGCTGCGCCGTAGGCTTCCAGAGCCCAGACTTCCATCTCTCCGAAACGCTGTCCGCCGAACTGGGCTTTTCCGCCCAGAGGCTGCTGCGTAACAAGGCTGTACGGTCCGGTGGAACGGGCATGGATCTTGTCATCGACCAGATGATGCAGTTTCAGGTAATACATGTAGCCGACGGAGATTCTCTCTTCAAACGGTTCACCGGAACGTCCGTCGTACAGAACGGTCTTTCCGTCCTCATCACATCCGGCTTGCACCAGAAGATCCTTGATATCCTGTTCCGTGGCACCGTCGAATACAGGTGTCGCGATATGGATCCCCAGCATCTTGCATGCCATACCGAGGTGGAGCTCCAGGACCTGCCCGATGTTCATACGGGACGGAACACCCAAAGGATTCAGAACGATCTGAAGCGGGGTGCCATCCGGCAGGAACGGCATATCCTCTTCCGGAAGGATTCTGGAAATAACACCCTTGTTTCCGTGACGGCCGGCCATCTTGTCGCCAACGCTGATCTTTCTCTTCTGGGCGATGTAGACACGGACCATCTTGTTGACGCCCGGTCCCAGCTCGTCCTTGCTGGCGCGGTCAAATACCTTGACGTCCACAACGATACCGCCCTCACCATGGGGTACACGGAGTGACGTATCCCTGACGTCTCTGGCCTTCTCGCCGAAGATCGCACGGAGCAGGCGCTCTTCCGCGGTCAGTTCGGTCTCGCCCTTCGGGGTGACCTTACCGACCAGAATGTCGCCCGAACGGACTTCCGCACCGGGGCGGATGATTCCGTTCTCATCCAACTGGGAAAGCGCGTCCTCACCGATGTTCGGAATATCTCTTGTGATCTCTTCCGGCCCCAGCTTGGTATCACGGGCTTCCAGCTCATGCTCTTCGATGTGGATCGAAGTGAAAACATCTTCCTTAACAAGTTTCTCGCTGATCAGAACAGCATCCTCGTAGTTGTAACCTTCCCAGGTCATGAATCCGATCAGGATATTGCGGCCGAGCGCAATCTCTCCGCCATCGGTCGACGCACCGTCAGCGATGACTTCGCGCTTGGAAACATGCTGACCCTTCTTAACAATCGGTCTCTGATTAAGGCAGGTCCCCTGGTTGCTGCGCTGGAATTTTGTAAGCGTATATTTGTGATCCACACCGGCGGCGTCACGGATCGTGATGGAATCGGCCGAGACCGCTTCAACCGTACCGTCCTCTTCAGCCAGCACAACGATCCCGGAATCCGACGCTGCCTTGTGCTCCATTCCCGTAGCCACGATGGGCGCTTCCGGTTTCAGAAGCGGAACCGCCTGACGCTGCATGTTGGAACCCATCAGAGCACGGTTCGCGTCATCGTTCTCGAGGAACGGGATCATGGCAGTTGCAACAGAAACGAGCTGCTTCGGAGATACATCCATGTAATCGATCTCCGTGTTCTTGACCTCAACGATCTGGTCCAGCATACGGGCCGCGACACGGTCACGTCTGAACCAATGCGTCTCGGGATCGATCTCTTCATTCGCCTGCGCAACAATGTAATTGTCTTCCTCATCCGCGGTCAGATACTCGATCTTGTCCGTGATGACGCATGCCGCCTTATCCACGACACGGTACGGCGCCTCAATGAAACCGTACTCATTGATCCTCGCATATGTGGAGAGGGAGTTGATCAGTCCGATGTTCGGACCTTCAGGCGTCTCGATCGGGCACATACGTCCGTAATGGGTATAGTGCACGTCTCGGACTTCGAATGTGGCACGCTCACGGTTCAAACCGCCAGGTCCGAGTGCGGACAGACGGCGCTTATGCGTCAACTCCGCCAGCGGGTTCGTCTGGTCCATGAACTGGGACAGCTGGGAAGAACCGAAGAATTCCTTAATGGCCGCGGTTACGGGCCGGATGTTGATCAGGTTCGAGGGCATAACGACATCCATATCCTGAATGCCCATCCGCTCACGGACGACCCTTTCCAGTCTTGTCAGGCCAACGCGCATCTGGTTCTGAAGCAGTTCTCCGACGCTGCGGATACGGCGGTTGCCCAGATGGTCAATATCATCCGTTGTTCCGATGCCGTAAGGCAGTCCGAGCAGATAAGAGATAGACGCAACGATATCATCGGTCACAATGTGACGCGGGATCAGGTCATAATATTTGGAATGCAAAAATGCCTTCTTCTGCTCATCATCCATCCCCTCCATCTCTGGCAGGAGCGACAGCAGAGTCGGAATATGAACATACTCGTTCAGACCGGCCTCCATGGGAGCAAAAGGAAGGAATCCGGAAGCGTCCGCGAAGTTATTGCCGACAATCTTCACACGGTGATCCCCGACGCGGATCCATACGGAATTCACACCTGCATCCTGAATCGCCTGAGCAGTCTGCCGGTCGATCACAGCCCCCGCGTCTGCGAGAACCTCACCGGTCACTTCGGAAACGACCTGCTCGTCCGCGATCTGATTCACGATACGGTTCTTGATGGAAAGTTTCTTGTTGAATTTATAACGTCCGACACGTGCCAGGTCATAGCGCTTGTCAAAGAACAGTCCGTTCAGAAGGGAACGTGCGCTCTCCTCTGTGGGCGGCTCGCCGGGACGCTGGCGCTTGTAGATCTCAATCAAACCCTCTGCCACGGAATGGGTGGGGTCCTTCTGGATCGTCGCTTCCAGACGCTCGTCTTCGCCGAGCAGGTCCAGAATCTCAGAATTCGTTCCGTATCCAAGGGCGCGGAGAAGCGAGGTGATATGCACTTTACGCTGTCTGTCGATCTTTACGTACAGAATGCCGTTGGATTCCGTTTCGTACTCCAGCCTTCCGCCTGGGTTCGGAATGACCTGTGACGAAAAAAGCTTCTTTCCGACCTTTTCGATGCTCTCGGATAAATAAACGCCGGGGGAACGGACAAGCTGGGAAACGATGACACGTTCTGCACCGTTGATGATAAAGGTGCCCTGGGGAGTCATCAGAGGGAAGTCTCCAAGGAAGACCTCCTGCTGTTTGACTTCTCCGGTTTCCTTGTTGATCAGACGAACATTTATTTTAAGGGGAGCGGCATAATTGACATCCCGTTCCTTGCATTCCGTGATGGAATACTTCGGATGTTCCTTATCGACCTTGTAGTCGACAAACTCCATAACAAGTTTCCCCGAATAATCAGTAATCGGTGAAATATCGTCCAAAACCTCACGAAGGTCTTCCTTCAGGAACCTGTCATAGGAGTTCTTCTGAACCTCAATCAGATCCGGCATGTCCAGAACTTCTTGGATCCTGGAAAAGCTCTTGCGTGTCTTTTGGCCCATTTTGACATCATGCATAATTGCTTTCACCCCTTGCCGATACATACGTATCAAAATTTATCTGAAACCTTTGTAGAACCAGTGTTTTCATGCCCACCGACCCTAAGCGGACAAAAACGGCATATTACCACTATTCTCACTATAAGCCAATTTAGAATGTTATCATTGTCAACTCCCTCTGTCAAGAAAAACTTCTCTTTTTCGGGGGATTATCCGACAATTATTTCCGTTCCTCCGTTCGTCTATGATCTCGCGGGAATGAAGACGCTTTTTACGCGTATATATTCTTATCTGCGCAAGAGCCTTCCGCCGGGTTGCGCGGGCTTTGTTTTTTGACTAATATGGAATCAAACAAACAGAAAGGATGGACTCATAACCTTGAAAACGCGTGATGAAAGTCTTGAAGTCTGGAAAAAATACAACAGCAGCGATGCTCTGCTCAGGCATGCCTATGCTGTTGAAAGCGTGATGCGGTATTTCGCCGAAAAGGCGGGAGAAGACCCGGACTACTGGGGCCAGGTCGGTCTGCTGCATGACATCGACTATGAGAAATGGCCGGAGGAGCACTGCAAAAAGGCGCCGGAACTGCTTCGTGAGAACGGATACGATGATGCTTTTATCCATGCGGTTTGCTCCCACGGATTCGGTCTCTGCTCAGACGTGGAGCCGGAACTCCAGATGGAAAAAGTTCTCTATACGATCGATGAGTTAACAGGTCTTGTCACGGCAGCCGCGTATATGCGTCCGTCCCACAGTGTCATGGATATGGAAGTCAAAAGCGTAAAAAAGAAATTCAAGGATAAAGGATTCGCCGCCGGCGTGAACCGGGACGTTATTCAGGGAGGCTGCGAGAAACTCGGCATGCCTCTGGACGAGGTCATCTCCTATACCATTGAGGGAATGCGCAACGTTCACGAAGCCTTAGGGCTCTGAAATCCGTTACTCAAACGTTCCGTACACATCCTGATACGGATTCTCCGGATCCGGATCCGTAGGATCCCATCCGAGCCCTTCTGCCGTCACGTAGGGTTCTCCCGCGATCAGCGCGGGAGGATCCGTCGGCCGGGGTCCGTCTTCGTTGACCATATCCACAGCGGTGCTCCGGTCACAGTTATCGTAGATCCATTTCGCATCAATACAAGTCAAACGCACACATCCGTCGGACGCCGGTGTCCCGAGCTTTTCATACTCTTCCAGCTTCATTCTGGTTTTTCCGATATTCTCGTTTTTCGCCTTGGGATCGATCGGCACGGAATGGAACAGAAAATGGTCTTTGATCCTGCTGCAGTACTGTCCGCGGGCCCCGAACAGGGAATGATACCGGTATTTGGTATAAACAGCAAATGTTCCCGTAGGAGTCGTCTTTCCCGTGGAACAGATCATGGTACGGAAGGGTATCCATCTGCCGCCTTCCGCCCGGTATGCCACGACAGACTGGGTGCCGAAATATACCACAAGCCTGTACTGCCCGTCTTCTTTAGGCACGTCTTCCGGCCAGTAATTCCAGTTGGATACTTCTTCAGGTTCCGGTGTCCCGGTGGTCTCCGGTGTCGGCTCAGGCGTCGGCTCAGGTGTCGGTGCAACCGTCGGTTCTGGCGTTGCCGTCGGCATCACCGCCACATCTGCGGAAACGGGCGGCAATGTCAGCAGAACTTCAGCCGGTCCCTCCGGCACCGGCTGTTCCGCTTCAAAAACAGAACACCCTGCCGTCAGCATAGCCAGCAGAATGAAACCGATCCAATATCCCACGTTTTTCCGCATCATATCCGAAATCCTGTCTGTTGTTAGTTTTGGTTCGCGTAAATATTACTATACGCGGCCGGTATGAATCAAGTACCGGAGATCCGGGCGGACCATTGCATCCCGCTCTCCTTCCCTGTCGTAT
>R22__coassemble_1222_pt1 | contig 13460 bp, 14 predicted proteins | sample R22__metabat2_high_PE_038 | metagenome-assembled genome bin R22
TCTCTGTGTTGCCGGAAGAAGGATGTACTCCTCAATGGATGCGGGTGTAGGTCTGCCCATGGTAAAGTTCCCTTACTTTTCCTTATCCCAGTATTTGTTCATAAACTCATACAAGGACTGCAAAGTAAAAGCTTCTCTTGTCTCCAAAACCTGACGTCCGATCATGGTCGATCCTCCTCGTTTTTCTATTCAGAACGGCTTGATATCGCCGTTTCTTCCCCATTTGGATATCTGCGCACAGTCTGCCGTTACCGGTTCAGTCCGCTCTCGGAGTACAGCCGCAATAATCCTGACGGTACAGCCCGTACTGTTCGGAAAGCCGGATGGAGCGCAAATAGCCGGAACGCTTTTTGAAATCTGAAACAAGATAATTCAGGCCGTATTTTTCCGCCGTTTCCGCACCAATTCTGTTTAAACGTTCCGCATCTTTATGGGGACTGACAGAAAGGGTCGTGCAGAACCAGGAAAACCCGTTTTCTTTTGCATAGCGCGCGGTTTCGTCCAGTCTGAGCGTGAAGCAGACGGTACAGCGGTCCCCTCCTTCGGGAATATGTTCCATCCCGGCCGTTTTGTCCTCAAAAGGCAACGGGTCGTATTCCGGGGCAACCAATTCCATCGGGCATCCGTTCTGTCCATACGCCTTCTCCAGCAGTACCCGCTGCGTCTCCAGCCTTTTTTCAAACTCCTCCCTGGGACGGATATTGGGATTGTAGTAAAACACGGTGATCTCAAAATACTGGGAAAGATATTCAAGGACGTAACTGGAGCACGGCCCGCAGCAGCTGTGCAGCAAAAGTTTCGGACGACCGTTAAGGTGTCCGATGGTTTCGTCTGTGATTCGCTGGTAATTGACTTTCTTTTTCTGCTCCGTCATGTTCCACTAACCAAAATAATATATAATCTCGTCGGCTTTGGGCACTCCCCGCGTACCCGTGGAATATCATTCTGCTCCCCGGGCGTACGTATCATAAAACCCGTTTTTGTATTATTATACACCAAACTGCCAAAACGGGGCTGTTTTCCGTTGACGCTCCGTGAATATTTGGATATACTAATTGAATAATATCTTTTCATACACAGCCTTTTCCTATGCGTTCCGTACGCCCAGGAGCGGCGTTGTGTGCTATTGTTCTCGAAGGGAGTGGGGTAATTGGGCAGATACATTGTAAAGCGCATTCTTCTGGCGATTCTCACGATTCTTGCCATTTGCGCGATAACATTTTTTCTGATGCACGCTGTGCCCGGCGGGCCGTTTAATAAGGAAAAGGCTTTAAGCCAGTCGACCATTGATGCGCTGAACGCGCGCTACAATCTGGATAAGCCTCTTTTCACACAGTTTGCCATGTATATGAAAGGTCTTGTACAGGGTGATTTCGGTGTCTCCCTGAAAAACGGGCGTGAGATAAGCGCAATTATTTCCGAGAGTTTCCCGGTCTCCGCAAAACTCGGTATCCTCGCCATGATCGTTGCATTGATCTGCGGCGTCGTATTTGGATCTTTGGCAGCTCTGACCAGAAACAAACTGCCCGACCGTATCATAGTCTTTTTTTCCACGCTAATGACAGCGGTTCCAAGTTTTGTTCTTGCGACGCTGCTGTTGCTGGTGTTCTGCATCAAACTGCAATGGGTACCGGTCTGGAATGCCAACGACAGCAATTATGTCCTTCCTGTCATTGCGCTGTCGGCATATCCCATGGCTTATATTACCCGTCTTAGTAAGACCAGCATGCTGGATGCCCTTGGTCAGGATTACATCCGTACAGCCAAAGCAAAGGGTGTCTCCCGCTTTAAGCTGATCTTCAAACACGCGCTGCGTAATTCCCTGATTCCTGTCATTACCTATGCGGGTCCGCAAATTGCCTACATCATCACAGGATCCATGGTCGTGGAAACCATCTTCACCATCGGTGGAATGGGCGGAAAATTCGTCAGCGCCATCAATAACCGTGACTATACCCTGATTATGGCGACCACGATTTTCCTTGCAGCCCTGATGGTCATCGCAACGCTTCTGTGCGATATCCTGTACAAAATCGTGGATCCCCGGATCCAGTATGAGTGAGGAGGTCAGAATGAAAGACACAAATTCCATTCCAAAAAAGCGTCCCCTCAGTCTGCAGTTGGATCTGAGCAAATTCGAACCAGCCACAGAAGATGAAAAGCGTCAGCAGGAAGTCATGAGTGAGAGCACGACCTTCTTCAAAGACGGAATGCGCCGTCTGATGAAGAACCCGCTGGCCGTTGCCAGTATCATCGTTCTCCTGATCGTTATCGCAACCTTGATTTTTGCGCCCCTGATCGTTCCTTACGGATATGAAGAAATGCTCTCCATCAACGGAAGGCGCGACAAAACCGCCAAAAACCTCGGACCGTTTGAATACAGTACAGCGGAGCAGAAATATATTGAACAGGGCAATGAACGGTTCCCGCATATCTTCGGGACCGATGAACAGTGCCGTGACTACTTTATCCGTGTCGTATACGGTGCCCGCGTTTCCCTAATCGTCGGTTTTTTTGCCAGCATCATCGTTCTGATCATCGGCATGCTGATCGGAAGTATTTCCGGTTATGTCGGAGGCGCAGTTGACCTGGTAATCATGCGTATCGTGGATATCATCTATTCTCTCCCGGATATGCTCATGGTCATCCTGCTCTCCGTTGTGTTTAAAGAGATCCTGCAATTCAAGAGCGGCACATTTCTTGCAAAGCTGGGAACAAACATGGTGTCCCTGTTCATTGTCTTCGGTGCATTGTACTGGGTCGGCATGTGCCGTCTGATCCGCGGGCAGATCCTTTCCATCCGTGAAAACGATTATGTCCTCGCGGCCAAGTCCATTGGCGCAAGCAGCCCAAGGATCATTAAAAAACACATCCTTCCAAACTGTTTGTCCGTTATCATTATCTCAACAGCTCTGCAGATTCCGTCGGCTATTTTCACCGAAAGCTATCTGTCCTTCATCGGACTGGGTGTCGCGGCTCCCATGCCCTCTCTGGGCTCTTTGGCAAACGCCGCGCGACAGGGTCTGCAATCCTATCCCTATAAGCTGGTTTTCCCAGCCATCGCAATCTGCCTGATCGTTCTCTCCCTGAATCTGCTGGGAGACGGTCTCAGAGATGCATTTGACCCGAAACTGAGGAGGTGACGGTATGGAACAGCAAGCATATGAACATCTTCTGAGTGTTAAGAACCTTCATACCCACTTCAGTACAGATAACGGAACCGTTTCCGCGGTCAACGGTGTCAGTTTCAATCTGGATGCCGGAAAAGTACTGGGCATCGTAGGAGAATCCGGTTCTGGAAAAAGCGTTACCGCTTATTCCATCATGCAGATCCTCGCGGAAAACGGTTGGATCAACGAAGGCGAAATCCTGTTCAAAGGGCAGAACATTGCGAAATGGTCCGACAAGGAAATGCAGTCTTTCCGCGGAAAATGCGTATCTATCATTTTCCAGGATCCCATGACCAGTCTGAACCCGGTCTTCACCATCGGAAACCAGCTGGAAGAAGCGATAACGCTTCACACCGATAAGAAAGGTGCAGAAGCGACAAAGCGTGCTATTGAGCTGATTAACCTTGTTGGCATCAATGAGCCCGAGAAACGTATCAAACAGTATCCATACCAGCTTTCCGGCGGTATGCGCCAGCGTATCATGATAGCAATGGCGCTTGCCTGCGAACCGGACATCCTGATTGCAGACGAACCGACTACGGCTCTGGATGTTACGATCCAAGCACAGATTCTTGAGCTGATGCAGTCTCTTCAGAAGAAGATGGGAATGGCCATTATCATGGTCACACATGACCTCGGCGTCATTGCTGAGATCTGTGACGAGATCATTGTCATGTACGGCGGCCGGGTCTGCGAACGCGGCACCGCGGACGAAATCTTCTATAATCCGCATCATGAGTACACCAAGGGGCTCCTTCGCAGTATTCCCACCATGTCTTCCAATAAGCAGAAACTCGTTCCGATCTCCGGGACCCCGATCAATATGCTTAACATGCCAAAGGGCTGCGCTTTCTGCCCCCGTTGTGACGCGGCAATGAAAATCTGCCTGGACGAGGTTCCGAAGGAATACTTTATTAATGAAAACCACATGGCTTCCTGCTGGATCAATGTCAAAAACGGCGATTGCTATGAACTTACCACTGAGGAGGATACAGCCAATGAGTGAAAACCTGATCGAAGTTGAACATCTCAAGCAGTATTTTCCGATCCGGACGGGATTTGCCAAAACCTCCATGCTGAAAGCCGTCGACGATGTTTCTTTCAGCATCAAACCCGGCGAAACGCTTGGTCTGGTCGGTGAATCCGGCTGTGGAAAAACCACCGTTGGCCGTTCCATTCTGCGTCTGTATGAACCCACGGACGGAAAGGTCATCTTTCAGGGTACGGAACTTACAAAACGTAATATGCAGGCCATGCGCAAAGAGATGCAGATGGTCTTTCAGGATCCCTATTCCTCATTAAATCCGCGTATGACGGTAGAGGACATCATCGGGGAACCGCTGGATGTACACAAGCTGTACTCCTCCAGAAAAGAACGTCGCGAAAAGATCCTGAATTTGATGGAACTGGTTGGATTGAATGCAGAACACGCAACCCGGTATGCCCACGAATTCTCCGGTGGACAGCGCCAGAGGATCGGAATCGCCCGTTCTCTCGCCGTGGATCCGAAATTCATCGTTTGCGATGAGCCTGTGTCCGCGCTGGATGTATCCATTCAGGCGCAGGTCATCAATATGTTTGAGGAACTGCAGGAAAAGCTTGGCGTCGCGTATCTGTTCATCGCGCACGACCTGCTGGTCGTCCGTCACATTTCCAACAGGATCGCCGTTATGTATCTCGGGCATCTCGTTGAGCTTGCTGACGCAGATGAACTGATGGATCACCCGATCCATCCGTATACGGAGTCCCTTCTGTCTGCCGTTCCGATCCCGGATCCGGAAACAGCACGCCACAAGCAGCGCATCGTTCTGGAAGGCGATGTCCCATCCCCGTTGAAAATGCCCAGCGGCTGTCCGTTCCGGACTCGCTGCCGCTATGCAACGCCCAGGTGTGCCGAAAGTATGCCGGAATTTACGGACAGGGGTTCAGGTCATTTCGTCGCCTGCCACAATAAATAACAAGCACTGAATATTTATTCAGTTGTCCTATCTCATCTTTTTCATAGAGACTGCATTTTTTAAGGATTTGCGGTCTCTTTTTGTATCTTTTCCCTTGACTTTTTACGCATAAAGAAAGTATAATTCACTTGCTATACTCTTTTAGTATAATCATCAATGGTTATTATAAAAAAAACAGGAGGAAAAAAAAATGAAAAAGATCGTTGCTTTGCTTCTTGCAGCGGCAATGGTGTTTGGTCTGATGGCTTGTAGCGCTCCCGCAGCAACTACAGAACCCGCAGCCGAAGCCGAAGTCGCAGCTGCCCCGGCAGCCGAAGCGAATGTCGTCACCGACACAACCGTGGATCCCGCAATCGCAGAAGGCCTCGTTAGCGATGCTTTCATCGACCCCTTGACACAGTGGGGACAGTACGACGAGTTGATCGCAGCAATCAAAGCTGAGACCGACACAGCAAAACGTACTGAGATGATGCATCAGGCTGAGGATATCCTCATGGCCACGAACTGCGTCATCCCCTTCTATTACTACAATGATGTATACCTCCAGAAGTCCTATGTGGACGGTATCTATTCCAATCCGTTCGCAACGAAGTTCTTCATGTATACAACAATGTCCAACGGCGCAACAGCGCTCCGCATCAACCTGTCCTCCGAGCCGGATTATCTTGATCCCGCTCTGAACAGCTCTGTTGACGGCGCCTGCCTCGCAGCGAACTCCTTCTCCGGTCTGTACACCTATGATGCAAGCGGCAAGACAGTTCCCGCCTGCGCAGAAGGTTACACAGTATCCGAGGACGGTCTGACCTACACAGTAACCCTGAAATCCGGTCTGAAATGGTCCAACGGCGAACCGCTGACAGCAAAAGACTTCGAGTATTCCTGGAAACGTGCTGCGGATCTGGCAACAGCCGCTGACTATCAGTACATGTATTCCGGATTTGACGGATACTCTGACGAAGTTAGTGCTCCCATCAACTGCACAGCGATCGATGACACAACTTTCGAGTTCGTGCTCACAGCTCCCTGCGCTTACATGGAAGACCTGATGGCGTTCCCGACCTTCTACCCTGTATACCAGGCTGGTGTTGAGTCCTTTGATGACTACACAACAAGCCCGGGTCACTGGGCACAGGAAGCCGGCTTCGTCTCCAACGGTGCTTTCACTTGCACAGATTGGAAACATGACGAGTCCATGACCTACACAAAGAACCCCAACTGGTATGATGCTGACAAGGTCAGCGTAGAGACTGTTGAGTACATGCTTTCCGCAGATGACACAGCAATCTACGCAGCTTACAATTCCGATTCCATCGACTTCGCGGACTCCGTCCCGACAGATGAGATTCAGTCCCTGCTCGACAATCCGGAATTCCACATTGTTGACGAGCTCGGCACCTACTACGCAGCATTCAACTGCAAGAGCAAGATCTTTGACGGTATGACTCCTGCACAGGCTGCTTGCGCACGTAAAGCGTTCACCATCCTGATCGACCGTGACTACATCTGTGAGAACATCGGTCAGACAGGTCAGAAGATCGCTACCTCCTTCCTCCCGATCGGCATGGCTGACGGCAACGGCGGCGTGTTCAAGAAGGATGTCGATGAGCACTCCTACTTCTCTGCAAAAGCCATCAACGATGATCCTGATGCAGTTACCGCAGAAGCTCGCAAGCTTCTCGAAGCAGCAGGCTTCAAATTCGGTGATGACGGCAAACTGTCCGCTGAAACACCGATCCAGCTCGTCTACCTGACCAACACACAATCCGGTCATATTGCGGTTGCGGAAGCAATCCAGCAGGATCTGGCTGCTGTCGGTATCGAGCTGTCCATTGAGCAGCAGGATTGGAACGTCTTCCTTGAAGAGCGTAAAGCCGGTAACTTCGACTTCGCGCGTGAGGGCTGGATTGCAGACTTCAACGATCCGATCAACATGCTCGAAATGTGGATCACCAACTCCGGTAACAACGACTGCCAGTTCGGTCGGTAATCACCGGTTCAACCCACAAGCAAAGAGAATGGCTTCGGCCATTCTCTTTTTTTCAACCGCGTATGCTGATATAATATCAGTATGTCTGAAGACCGCAGAAAACAGAATTTCAGTCTCCTTCTCTGCCTGATCAGTTCCTTCCTGATCCTTCTTTTCTGTACAAAATCCTCCCCCCTGTACCCCCTGAACGACTGGGAAGATGCGAATATCATCTTTACGGTGGGGCGCGGGATTCTGGACGGAAAGGTTCCATACCGGGATTTGTTTGATCAGAAAGGCCCCGTTGCTTTTTTTCTCTACGCAATCGCCGCTCTGGTTTCACGGAAAAGTTTCATCGGTCTGTTTCTGCTGGAGGTAATCTCTTTCTCCGCGTTCCTGTATTATTCCGACCGCACCGTGTCCCTGTCCGGCTGTTCTCAGCACGCTCTGACGATTCCCGTTCTCGGCTGTCTGGTGGCTTCCGCCATGAGTTTCGCCCACGGAGGAAGTGTGGAAGAGCTTCTTCTTCCCTGCTATGCCTATTCTCTGTACGCTTTCCTGCTCTTTTTCCGTTCGCCGGAATCTCTCACAAACGGAAAATTTCTGCTTCACGGCGTTCTTGCCGGCTGCATCTTCTGGACAAAATACACTATGACCGGATTCTACATCGCATGGATCGCTGTACTGTTCTTCTACCGTCTTTCCAGAAAGCAGTGGAAGACCGCTTTTCTGTCCGTACTGCTTTTCCTTGCCGGAATGGGGATCGCGACCGTTCCGTGGATCCTTTACTTTACGGCAAACAACGCCATGCCTGACCTGATCAAATACTACTTTTTCAACAATATCGCGGGATACAGTGATACAGGATCCGGGAACTTCTTGTACATGCTCCTCCAGATCGGCAAAAATACTCTGGCCACGTTCTTCCGGAATATGCGCTACTCCCTGCTGATCGTCCTCGGAGTGCTGTACTATGTGATCGCTCCTGGAAAACAAGCCTCTTTCTGGGACCGTGCAGGTCTTCTTGCACTGTGTATCTTCACCTGTGCCGGTATCTATATCGGCGGAACCGGCTACCGGTACTACGGCGTGATCCTTGCCTGTTTTGCCTGCCTTGGATTTATTCCAATACTGAAATTCGCGGAAAGGAAATTCCCCGGATTCAACAACGTGCAAAGTTCCTGGATCCCGATCATTCTTCTCCTTCTCTGCACCGGGATTGCCGCTGTTTCGAACGACAACGCGTACCTTCTGGGAAAGAGCAAAAACAGCCTCCCTCAGTATCAGTTCGCAGATACCATCCGTTCATCCTCTTCCGGAACGGAAAAACCGGTAGTTCTCTGCTACAAAATGATGGACAGCGGGTTCTACATGACTACGGGTTCCGAACCGGATATCCGTTGCTTTACTTGGCTGAACTCAGCGACAAAAGAAATTGAACGGGAGCAGAAAACAGCCCTGGAGAGCGGAAACGTTGATTTTGTCATTACCCGGAACCTGCATCCGGATCTCTCCGGATATACTATTATTTCGGAGGCATCCTATTATTACGAGGAAGCCAATCCAATCTATTATCTGTACCAGAGGACCGCGCCATGAGCGAAATGTCTTTGTTTGAAAATAAAACCAACCGGCCGCTGGCCGAACGTCTCCGCCCGACGACTCTGGAAGAGTTCGTCGGTCAGACACATTTGCTCGGTCCGGGAAAAGTGCTCCGGAAACTGATCGAAAGCGACCAGATCTCTTCCATGATCTTCTGGGGGCCTCCCGGCGTCGGTAAAACGACCCTCGCCAGAATCATCGCCCAGCGCACCAAGTCAAAATTCATTGATTTTTCCGCGGTCAACAGCGGGATCAAGGAGATCCGGGCAGTCATGAACGAGGCGGAGGAAAACCGGCGTTTCGGAGACCGCACCATCCTTTTTGTGGATGAGATCCACCGTTTCAACAAGGCGCAGCAGGATGCTTTTCTTCCTTTTGTAGAAAAGGGAAGTATTATCCTGATCGGCGCAACCACGGAGAATCCGTCATTTGAAATCAACAGCGCTCTCCTGTCCAGATGCAAAGTTTTTGTGCTTCAGGCTCTGACGCCGGAAGACCTGAAAACGCTTCTGGACCGTGCTTTGAAAGATCCTGCCGCATTTGGAAACCAGACGATCCACATGCCGGACAATATGACAGACCTGGTAGCGAATTTTGCCAACGGTGACGCCCGCACAGCACTTTCCACGCTGGAAATGCTTGTTTTAAACGGGGACATGGACGAATCGGGTGAAATAACCGTAACCGTGGAAACGCTGGAACAGTGTATCTCAAAAAAGTCCCTTCTCTACGATAAAAACGGCGAGGAGCACTACAATCTGATCTCCGCGCTTCATAAATCCATGCGCAATTCCGATCCGGACGCGGCGGTCTACTGGCTGGCCCGCATGCTGGAAGCGGGGGAAGATCCTCTGTATATCGCCCGGCGTGTTCTGCGTTTTGCCAGCGAAGACGTGGGCATGGCAGATCCGCGTGCCCTTGAAATCGGTGTTGCCGCATATCAGGCATGCCACTTCATCGGCGTACCGGAATGCAATGTGCATCTGACGGAAGCCGTCATCTACATGTCCCTGGCACCGAAATCCAACACCATGGAAACCGCCTATAATGCCGCTAAAGCAGATGCGCTGAAACACCTCGCGGAACCTGTTCCCCTGGTCATCCGCAACGGCGTAACCAGTCTGATGCGTGAAGAGGGATACGGAAAAGGATACCAGTACGCCCATAACTACAAAGATAAACTGACCGGTATGCAATGTCTGCCGGATTCCCTTCTCGGGCGGGAGTACTACCGACCCACAGATCAGGGTCTGGAGACCAAGTACAAGGAACGTCTGGAACAAATCAAGGAATGGAAGAAAAACCACAGGCAGTAGAAAAGGAGTAATTTGCAATGAATATCTTATTGTATATGGGAAGCCCGCATTTGAACGGAAACACAGCCGCTCTGGCAAAAGCATTTCAGGAAGGTGCGGAAGAAGCCGGTCATGAGGTGACTGTATTCAATGTCGCCAAAATGAAAATATCCGGCTGTCTCGCCTGCGACTACTGCATGACAAAGGGAAACGGCAACTGCATCCAGCAGGATGACATGCAGCAGATCCTTCCCCTTTTGAAGGAAACGGACATGGTCGTGTTTGCATCTCCCATCTATTATTTCACCATGAGCGCACAGATCCAAGCCGCGATCCAGCGCACATACTGCATGGTCAAACCGCCGAAACTGAAATACGGCGCCCTGCTGTTAAGTTCGGCAGATGAATGTGTCTACGACGGAGCAATTGCGGAAATGCGGGATATGATGGATTATTTTGAAGCTGAAAATCTCGGTGTCATCACCGCTTTCGGCTCTGAAAACAAATCCGACAGCAAACTGGAAGAAGTACGCGCTTTCGCAAGAGCGCTCTGATTGAAAGCAGATATGGAATCCGTTCTGATCCGGCAGGCCCTCGCCAGGGACGTAGAAGGCATTCTTGCCGTATACGCGCCATATGTGACGGATACCGCCGTTTCTTTTGAGTATGATGTGCCTACTCCGGAGGAATTCGAAATCCGGCTGGTGTCGATCGCTGCAAAGTATCCGTATCTGGTTGCGGAAGAAAACGGCGAGATCATCGGCTTCTCCTACGGCTCACGGTTTCAGGAACGGAAAGCGTATGACTTTGACGCGGAAGTATCCATCTACATTCAGGAAACCCACAGACGCAGAAACACCGGAAAGCGTCTTTATACGGAATTGGAAACTCTTCTGGTCCGGCAGGGAATCCGGAACGTGTATGCAAAAATCGCATGCCCGGCCGAAGAACCGGATCCGTATCTGAACAGGGACAGCATCCTGTTCCATCAGGCATGCGGTTACCGTGAAGCCGGACATTTCCACCGCTGCGGATTTAAATTCGGACGCTGGTACGATCTCGTCTGCATGGAAAAAATACTAATCCCGTAGAATGTGTTCCATTCCGCTGTTTCCTGCTTCCGCCGACCGGTTTTGCGTGGACATTTCCGTTCGGATGATAATATAATGAAGAAAATCTGCCGCAAGGCATAATAATGAGGTTGAGCACATGAAGAAGCTATGGCAAGAATTCAAAGCATTTGCGTTCAAAGGCAATGTCATGGATATGGCAGTCGGCGTTGTGATCGGCGGTGCGTTCAGTTCCGTTGTCACCTCTCTGGTAGACAACATCCTTTCCCCGCTGATCGGTCTTCTGTGCGGAGATGAGTTTAACAATCTCTGCATCAAAGTTCTGAACGTGGAGATCCGCTACGGACAGTTGATTATGTCCATTATCAACTTCCTGCTGGTCGCGTTGGTGCTGTTCCTTGTCATCAAAGCTTTCAATACCGCTGGGAAACGGATCAAGAAGGAAGAAACCCCCGCGGCTCCCACTACAAAGATCTGCCCGTTCTGCAAATCGGAGATTCCGCTGGGAGCGGTCCGCTGCCCGCATTGCACCTCCGAACTTCCCGCTGAAGAGCCGGCGGCAAAGTAAACGAAAGTCTGAAAACATATGGCCGGAAAACGAAACGCGCTTGTATCCTTCGGAAACCGTCTTGTGGGTGAGTTCTCCACCGACAAATGGTGGTCGTTGCGTCAGAAAGCTCTGCATCAAAAGGGATTCCTCCGCTACTTTTATGTCTTCCGTTATCTGAAAATGGTAGACCGGTATCACGCGTTCCTGCCCTTGGAGGCGGAAATCGCTTCCAAGCCTGTCTTCCCGCACGGAATCAGCGGTATCTATCTCTCCTGCGGTGCCAGGATCGGTTCCGGCTGCACCATCCTGCATCAGGTCACGATCGGGTCCAACACATTCCGGGACAGCAAAAATGCCGGTTCTCCGGTGGTTGGCGATGATGTCTTCATCGGCGCCGGCGCAAAAATCATCGGAAATATCAGTGTCGGAAACCATGTCAGGATTGGTGCCAACTGTGTTGTAACGGAGTCCGTACCGGACAACTGTACCGTTGTTCCCGCAAAAAGCCGGACCATTCCAAAAGCGGAACAAATGGATAACAGTTATCGCGAATGGTAAAACTATTTGCGGTATATATTCGTTGATGTCTGGAAAAAACAAATCTGCCCGGTCTGAAAAGACCGGGCAGTTTCGATATATTTCCGCAATTACGCTATCGCATGACAAAAGCAGTTCAGAACACCTGAACCGGTAAGAAATCCAGATAATCCGCGGCAGCAAAAATGTATTGTATTCCGTCATGAATGCCGGTAACCGCCGCTTTGTGTGCTTTCCCGTGCAGATGTGCGTAGACGACCGTACGGACACCATACTCTTTCAGTATTCTGACAGCCGCCGTTTCCATGTTGTTCTCATCCACCGGCGGATAATGAAACATTACGATCTTTTCCACTCCCTCCGGCATGGACCGCAATGACAATTTCAGCCTTTCCAGCTCTCTCGCGTAGATTTTGGCTCCTGATTCCGTCGCATCGGCATCGACAAGACTCCAGAGTCTTGTTCCACCAACGCAGTACCCGCCGACCTGAAAAGATGTGTTCTGAATCGCGTGAACGGATTCCGGAAGGATGTTCTTTACCTTTGTCAGTGAATTCCACCAGTAGTCATGATTCCCCTTGAGAATCAGTTTTGTTCCGTTCAGTCTCCCGATGAACTCCAGATCCGGTACAGCATCCTCCAAATGCATTGCCCAACTGATATCTCCGGGAATCAGCACGGTATCTTCCGGAGCAACTGTACGCTGCCAGTTCTCCTCCAGGCGTTCTGCGTGGTTTTCCCACTGTTCCCCGAACACACCCATGGGTTTATCCGCGGAAAAGGAAAGATGCAGATCTCCAATTGCAAAGATACGTGCCATCCGGTATACCCTCCGGTGTTCAGATCGAAAGAATCTGACCGATCCTTTCGTAGACTTGTTCCCTTCCGTCTCCCGTCTCAACGGAGTAAGGAATCGCCGCCGGCAGAGCCCCGACCTGTTTCGCCACCGTGTTTGCTGCCTGTTTCCGTTTGGATTTTGCGATCTTGTCCGCTTTCGTGGCAATGATCGTGAAAGGTATTCCATAGTAAACAATCCACTCAAACATTCTGCAATCCTCCTCGGTGGGAGCATGGCGAATATCCAAAAGAAGGAAGATATGCTTGACTCTTCCGCTGGAAAGGTATCCTTCCAGAAGGCTACCCCATTCTTCCTGTTCCTTTTTTGAGGCTTTTGCGAAACCGTATCCCGGCAGGTCCACCAGATAGAATGATCCGTTGATCAAGAAGAAATTGATCAGCCGCGTCTTTCCAGGCGTCTGGGATGTTTTTGCGAGTTTATTGTTTTGACAGAGATGATTGATAAGACTGGATT
>R22__coassemble_1239_pt1 | contig 13353 bp, 8 predicted proteins | sample R22__metabat2_high_PE_038 | metagenome-assembled genome bin R22
GGACGGCGGTGGAAAAGCAGCGGCTTTCCTCCTGCAGCTGGTCTCCGTTCCCCGCGCCGGATGTATCCGTGCAGGCCGTCCGTTCGGACGCCTCTCTGATCGTCCGGCTTGAATGTCTCGCGCCGGTCAGCAGAGCTGTAAATCTGGATCCGGACTCCAGTGTCTGGCAGGACAACTGTCTGGAGTTCTTTTTTGATGCCGGTGATAACAGGTATATCAATCTGGAAGCGAATGCCAACGGTGCGCTCCATGCCGCCATCGGAAGCAGCAGAAACGGACGCGTGTTCCTGAGAAGTCTTCCGGTCCAGCAGCCCTCCGTTGTCAGCCGTTTTACGGAAAGCGGCTGGGAAGCGGTCTTTACCGTCCCTTTTTCGCTTATCCCGGACAAGGAGCATCTGCGGGCGAACTTCTACGCATGCGGAGATCTGACTCCCGAACCGTACTATTCCGCCTGGAATCCCGTGCTGACGGACCAGCCGGATTTTCATCAGCCGGACTTTTTCGGCTCTCTCACTTTTTGAACGCGGATTCCCGCATCCCTGCAAATATATCAATGCCGGTAACCGGCCTGTTCCAGTTCCTTCTTCTTTTAAAAGGACGCCCCGAGGAGGCGTCCTTTTGCGTCAGTCAAGTGCGCAGTGCGCAGGCAATACAATGTCCGCGTTTCAGTCATGAAAAAAACCTATATCTTCAGAAAATCCCGGAACTTCCGGATATAGGACTCCGCGGTTTCTTTATCTCCGCTCTCAGCAGTAACACGGAGTAGCGGTTCCGTTCCAGAGAATCTGCACAGCACGAAATCGCCGTTCTCAAACAGGATCTTGCAGCCGTCCATATAGGAAACGTTTTTGACCGGGATATCAAATTCCGGCAGTTTCCGTTCTTCCATCAGATACTTCCGTAAATGTTCCTTCTGCCCGGACTGCAGCGTAATATTGTCTTCGGCCATAACAAATCTGCCGTACTGTTTTTCCAGCTGCTCCAGTATCTCCCGCGGGCACATTTCCGTCACGCTGAGCATCTCGGCAAACAGCGCGGCCGCATAAACGGAATCTTTTCCGTGTATATGTCCCCGGACCGTCAATCCTCCGGAAGATTCTCCGCCCAGAACCGCGTTATGCTCATCGATACCGGAGGAGATCCATTTGAAACCGACCGGCACTTCATAGCACTGTTCACCGAAACTCTCCGCTATTTTATCCAGCATATGCGTCGTGCTCAGGTTCCGGACGACACCGCCCTTCCATCCCTTGTACTTCAGCAGGTAGTAATACAGCATGCAGAGGATCTCGTTGGCGGAAATATATCTCCCTTCCTCATCAATAATTCCCAGCCTGTCCCCGTCTCCGTCCAGCGCGATCCCCAGGTCGTATCCCCCGCGGATCACCGCATTCTGCAGCGGCCGGAGCTGTCTCTCTCCGGGAGCAGGCATGTCTCCACCGAAGTAAGCATCCTTGTTGATGTTCATTGCGTCAATGGTGCAGCGCGCCGTATGAAATACCACCATTAAAGGATAGGTCCCCGATCCGTGCATGGTATCAAACAGGACACGGATCCCCCGTTTCCTGAGCGCTGCAACATCTATCTGGGCAAGAATGTCATCCAGATAGTCGTTGAAGGGATTCTGAATAAACCGGATCATACCGCTTTCACACAATTCCTCAAAAGACCGGGGCTGCTCGGGTTCCAGTGTATTGATCAATTCCTCAAGATGCTGCGTTGTCTCTAGGGGCGCGTCTCTCCCTTCCGCAACGATCAGCTTGTACCCGTTATAGTTCGGCGGGTTATGGCTCGCGGTGATCTCAATACCAAAAGAAAGCTGTTTCTTCAGGACCGTGTGCATGACCAGCGGTGTCGGAGCGGACCGTTTCAGAAACCAGACTTTGATACCTCCGGACGCAAGTATTTCCGCTGTCCATCTTGCCGCCGGTTCCGACAAAAACCTTCTGTCATATCCGATCATGACAGGATCTGATGTTTTCCCCTGCTCACGGATATAGGCGAGAAGTCCGTTCGTTACCCTCTGCACATTTTCCTTTGTGAAATCATCACCGATCACAGCACGCCATCCGCCGGTGCCAAACCGGATCCTGTTCCGCTGTTCCATCTGCTTTCATGCCTCCTTTATTGAGTCCGCCGATTAACGAATCCCAAGCTGATTATATTATAAAACCGAAAAATGCATTTTCAAATCCATCCCTTTTCTGAAAAAGGTTTTTTGCCTTTCCGAAGATGCATAGTATACTGTTAGCAGGTCTATATCATCCATTTTACCGGGAGAAACAAACATGTCTTTGAAACTGGCAGACCGTTTTCAGCTTGACAGCCCTCAGATCTCCTGCGAGCCCTTTGGAAACGGTCACATCAATTCAACATTTGTTGTCCGCACGGAATCCGGCCGCCGCTACATCCTGCAAAGGATCAATACCTACATTTTTAAAGATGTTGCCGGTTTAATGCATAACATTTTCGCCGTGACTTCTTTTCTGCAGAAGCAGGTCAGGGACGAGGATGAATCCCTGTGTCTGGTTCCGGCAAAAGACGGTGCCCTGTGGGTCACGGAAGCGGACGGCAGTGCCTGGCGCGTTTTCAAGTTTATTGAAAGCGGCGTCTGTCTGGAAGAAGCAAGAGATGCAAGCGACTTCTATCAGAGCGCCGTGGCTTTCGGCCGTTTTCAACAGCAGATGGCATCGTTCCCGGTTCAAACGCTCGTGGAGACTCTTCCGGGTTTTCACGATACGCCGAAACGTTTTGAGCATTTCCATGAGGCGGTCCGGTCAGATGCCGCAGACCGAGTAAGCAGCGTGCGTAAAGAAATCGATTTCCTGCTCAGCCGTGAAGAAAAAGCCGGTATCATGTTCCGGATGGGGCAGACAGGTGAGCTTCCGCTTCGCGTCACCCACAACGACACAAAACTGAACAATGTCATGCTGCGTAAAACGGACCACACTCCGCTCTGTATTCTGGATCTGGATACCGTGATGCCGGGTCTGTCCGGATATGACTACGGAGATGCGATCCGTTTCGGTGCTTCCACCGCCGGAGAAGATGAGAAAAATCTGGATCTGGTCTCTGTAGACCTGGACCTGATGCGTATCTTTACCCGGGGTTTTCTGGAATCCTGCCCAAGTTTTACAGAAAACGAAAAGCGGTGCCTGCCGCTCGGGGCCTGGAGTATTACCACGGAACAGGCGGTCCGTTTCCTCGCGGATTACATTGAGGGGGATCCGTACTACAAGATCTCCTACCCTGAGCAGAACCTTGACCGGGCGAGAACTCAGCTGAAACTTGTTTCCGATATGGAGAATAAAGAAGCATCCATCCGGAAGATGCTGGAAGAAGAGATACAACACGCAAAAAGCCTTTCCTGAAAAGCGTCCCATAGCACAAAAACGGCACAGCAGGCATGTAATCGCCGGACTGTGCCGTTTTCAGTTTTATGAAATCCCGGTCAGCCTTTCACGCCGCCTGCGGTCAGACCGGATGTCAGATGCTCTTCAATGCACATGAAGAGAATGACCACCGGAATCGTTGCTAGCAGCGACGCCGCAAAGAGGTACTGCCACTCAATCATATTGAAAGAGGAGAACGTTGTCAGACCTACCGTGATAGGCTTGTTCGCCGCTGTCGTGATCAGGACTGTGGAAATGGTGTATTCATTCCATGCATTGATGAACACAAAGATCAGAGCCGTCACGATCCCCGGTGCCGCCATGGGCAACAGGACCTTGATCAGTGACTGTCCCGTATTGCATCCGTCTATCAGTGCCGCCTGCTCCATTTCCGGGGAGATGGAGACAAACGTTCCGCGAAGCAGCCAAATGGCAAAAGCCTGATTGAAAGCGGCGTTGATCAGCATCAGTCCCCAGATGGAATCGTTCATCCCGATCGTGCTCATCAGCTGATAGATTCCGATCAGCAGGACCACCGGTGCAAACATCTGACTCATGATAACAAAGCCGAGGAAAATATTCTTCCCTTTGAACCGCATCCGCGCCATCGCGTATGCCGCAGGAATTCCGCAGAGCATGGCGATCAGCGTCGCTCCGCTGGAAATCAGCAGGGAGTTCAGAAGATACTGCGGAACACCCCGGTTCAAAATATCCGTAAAGTTGCTCCATATCCACTTCACCGGGAATATATTCATGAAGTGCATATCATTTGTCTCAGCATAAGACCGGAATCCGGTCACCAGCATGACATAGTACGGATACAGGGTAATGACGCAGACAACGATCACGAACACATAAAGCAGGACCTTCAAAACGGTTTTCTTGATCGCTCCGTACCGCAAGTCGATTGCCGCCACCGCCGCGACGAGGAGACATACAAGGCCGATCCAGACTGTATACTTGTTCGCAAAAGTAAATCCTTTCAGCGCTGCTTCGATCCCGTTCTCAGATACCATACCGTCAAAGAGGAACCGGTTCATCAGCGCATAAAACTCATCGCGTCCCTCGGTCAGCAGTTCGGAAGTGTATAGATTGATCTGCCTCGAAAGGGTGTATGTGTTCATCATGACAAATACCGGGATCAGCACAGCCGCCGCAAGGGCAAACCACATGGCAGCCGTACGGAAGGCAGAACTCTTCCTGTCCAGATCGCGTGTCTGAACATCCATGGACGTGATCGTCCCCGCCAAAGCACAAGCCGCGCACAGACCCATGAAGATCGTGATCACAAGCAGGACCTTTGAACTGTTCAATCCGCCGCCCAGAAAGTCCCAGGTGCTCATCCGGAAGGTGTTTGTCAAAGTAAACGTGATCAGAGACGTGGTCTGTCCTTTTGAGTTCGTCCTCTCCAGGATGTCCTCGTTGCGTTCAACAACAAACCCGTCGTTCCTGTACTCTTCCTCGACAGCTTGAACTTCTTCGAGAGCCGCCATGTATTTTTCATCATTCACGAACGTGTTCGGAGACTTCTTGGTATAAACCGTGGCAGTCATCTCATAGGTCGGCAGCGCAAAGCACAGACATACAGCTGCCAGCGCGACGAGAAGCAGGACCAGGGCTGTAAGATTCTTCTTTTTAAAGGAGGTCTGTCCCATCAGTCATTCCCCTCCTTCCGCATCACAGTCATCATATAGATGCCTGCGCAGACAAGCAGTATCGTAAACCCGATCACGCTCAGCGCGGTTGCCGGGCCTTTCTGCTTTTCATAGAAATTCAGCATGTATAGATAAGTGACAAGCGTGTCCGTCTTATGCGCGGGCGCGCCCTTTGTCATCGTATAGACGATTGGGAAAGAATTGAAAACATAAATGATATTGAGAACCGTGCTGACCGTCAGGGACGGGCGGACCATCGGGACCGTGATCTTGAAAAGTTTCTGCCAGAAGCTCGCTCCGTCGATCTCTGCGGCCTCATACAGCGTCCGGTCAATTGACTGCAGTCCGGACAGCACACAGAAAGTCACGAACGGAACGGTCACGAAAATTCCGACCCAGCACTCCCATACAAAATTGATCTGGTAGGAACTGCGGAAGTTGATAGCCTCCGTGATTATTCCCAGATTGAGAAGAACGTTATTGAGATTGCCGTACTCATAATTGATGATATAGTTCCAGACGGAAGCCTGGACCACAAGAGAGGTTGCCCAGGGGAACACAACGATTGCCCTTGCGATCTTCCTCCCATGAAATTTCTGGTTGAGTACCATGGCCAGAATGAATCCGAAAACCGTGGACAGTCCGACCACCGAAAGCACCCACCAGAAGGTGTTCATCATAACAGTCTTAAAGGCGTCAAGTCCGACAGCGTCGCGGAAGTTTTTCAGTCCGACAAAACCGCCGACGATACCCGATTTGGATATCTCGCTGAAAGACAGCTTAAAAACAACGACGATGGGATAAACCACAAAAACTGCCATCAGCACAATGCTTGGCAGCAACCACAGGTATGCTTTCCAGCTTTTTTTCGAAAGACTCTGCATATCTATTCCTTAACTACAAGTAAAAGAGGGGCCCGGATGTTTTTCCGGGTCCCTCTGGATCAACTTCAGCCAACGAGAGAAGTCTGGAGTTTGTCAAGTTCTGCCTGAATGTCAGCACCTGTCAGAGCAGCCTGCTCCGCAGCGATGACACCCTGCTTGACAGCATCCCACTCGGCCTTTGCGGTCGGGTAGAACTGGCAGGAATCAAGAACTTTGAGCCATGCTTCGAAAGAAGCATCGGAAGCGACCAGAGCCGCAACCGCGCTGTTGACTGCGGGCAGGAAGCCTTCCATGGAGACCCAGCCAACATAGTTCTCGGGATCATAGAAGAACTTGGCGAATTTGCCGATTGCCTCATCACGGGCAGCCTGATCTTCGCAAGCATCATCTTTGAACGCCATGATTCTGTCCATAACGCCGACGGAGGAACCGGTCTTGCCTTCATTCGCGGGAATGCCGGCAGTTGCCATGTTGATTGTGCCGCCCTTGTCAGCAACGTATGTGGGCATGGAGTTCGGCGCGATGCACATTGCGAGCTTGCCTGCAGCGAACATATCCTGCAGATCGTAACGTGTCTGGGTTGCAGGGTCACTGTTGGTGTATCCGCTCTTGATGAGATCGAGAGCGTAGTTGATCGCTTCTGCGTTCTCTGCGCTGTTAACAGCCCAGTTGCCTTCCGCGTCAACAAAACCGCCGCCGTTGCCCCATGTGTAGTAAGCAAACGCCGCCTGACCTTCGTCAGTTGTCATGTCAATACCCCAGGGATACACTTCACCGCCGTAGTAGTCAAGGATCGCCTGGCAGGCATCTTTCAGCTCGGCCCATGTTGTCGGAACTTCGATGCCGACTTCTTTGAACATGTCTACGTTGTAGTAGAGAGCACGTGCGGAAGCCAGATCCGGTACCGCCCAGACTGTGCCGTCCATCCTGGACTGCTCAATGAAGGACGGGAAGAAGTCCTGATACAGATCATCCGGGCACCACTGGGAGACAGGCTCAAGCAGACCGTCGCTCGCATAGTTTGCGAAAACGTCGATGTTGAGGATGTCAGGAGCCTGACCGGAAGCGATCCGGGTGTCGACCTCTGTGTAAACATCGTTCCAGGAAACAACCTGCAGGTTCAGCTTGATGCCAGGGTTCTCAGCTTCAAACTTATCCACGAAGTTTGTGCCGTTCATGCCCTTGCCCAGGAACCAATCCTCTGTGTTGGGTCCATACTGGCAGATGATAACATCCAGCGTGACATCCTTTGCTTCAGCAGCTGCGGGTTCTTCTGCCTTGGGTTCTTCTGCCGCGGGAGCGGGTGCTTCAGCGGGCTCTGCTGCGGGGGCTTCCGCTGCGGGGGCCTCGGTCTTCTGACCGCAAGCGCACAGAGAAAGTACCATGGCAACAGCCAAAAGCATTGCTACCAACTTTTTCATTCGTTTTCTCCTTGTTTCTATTTTTGTTGCTTTGAACCATGTTCAAAGCACAACTAATTTTAGCACTGTGTTCCATTCCTGTCCATATTTCATATTATCCGTTGGAAACATAATAAGCCCAAAACTTCTTTGTTTTGAGCTTTCTGCATTCATTCTCTGTAAAAAAATCAGTCTGTTTTTCTGCGGATTCCGACCACCGTATCATCCAGGATAACGGCAACAAGCATGGAACCTTTGCCCGCTTTCTCTTCGATGCGGATCTGCTCCGTGGAGAAAAGCGTCTCCGTTCCGTGCCTCTGGCAGACATAAAACTCAAAGGGAACCGTCACGGCGCAGGCGGATACGATCTCCGTCCCGTTGGATCCGTTCTTCTTGAATTCCACCGTCCGTGAACCCTTGCCTCCCCTGCCCTGCAGGTCATAGTCAAACATGAAACTCCGTTTTCCGTATCCACGGTCGGTGATCACCAGAACCTCACCTTCCTCGGAAACCTGCTCGGCGTATACCACCCGGTCATTCGGATCTGTCTTCATTCCGCGTACGCCGCCGCTGACTCTGCCGGTGACAGGCACGGATTCTGTTTCGAAGCGGATACTCATTCCCTTCTGTGAGACCATCAGGATGCTGTCCTTTCCGTTGCCGCGGCAGACCCGGAAAAGCTGCTCGTCCTTCTTCAGGTTCATTCCGGTCGTTTTCTTGGTCCGTATCTGATAGTCCGATGCCGGGCTCCGTTTTACACTTCCGGCCGATGTAAAGAAGAAATATTCTCCTTCGTTGGAATCGTCAAAAGTCGCGATGATGGTCTCCCCGTTCTCAAACGGAACCAGAGAGGCGAGATTCGTAGCCTTTCCCGTGGTTCTGGACTCCGGAATATCTGAAACGGCCAGACTGATAAATGCGCCGTGGTCGGTAAACATCCGGATCCTTCTGGAAGTATCCGTCTGAATGACGGCGATAGGTTTGTCATCTTCCACAAGACCGATGTTAAACTGTTTCTTGGACATCCGCCGGATCTTCAGTCCCTCGCATACGGCAACCACAGCATCCTCTGCGACCAGTTGAACTTCCTCTTCCTTTGTAATGACGACCGCATCATCCTCAATGACCTGAGTGCGTCTCGGGTCATCGATCTGTTTGCGGATGGAAAGCAGTTCTTTCCGGATCAGGGCCACCAGTTTTCTGTCGGAAGACAGGATCCCCTTCAGTTCCGCGATCAACGCGACGACCTTCGCATATTCCTCCTCAATCAAACGCAGTTCCAGATTTGTCAGACGCTGCAGACGCAGATCGAGAATTGCCTGGGCCTGTATCTCGGTAAGTGCAAACTCCAGCATCAACCCTTCTTTCGCTTCTTTTGGAGACTTGGATGCGCGGATCAGGGCAATGACCCGGTCAAGATTGTTCACCGCGACCATCAGACCCGCAAGAATGTGCTCCCGTTTTTCCGCCGTTTCCAGCTCGTTTTTGGTGCGCCTCGTAATAACGTCTCTCTGATGCGCCACGTAATGTTCAATGATCCCCTTCAGCCCGAGCTGCTGCGGTCTTCCTCCCGCGATGGCGACCATGTTGACACCGAAGGTTGTCTGCAGATCGGAATATTTGAACAGATACTGCAGTATCCTCTCCGCATCGTAATCCTTCCGGACCTCGATCACGGCCCGGACACCCATCCGGTCGCTTTCGTCCCGGATGTCCGCGATCCCGGCGAACAATGCTTTCTTCTCCTGGGATATCTCAAGAATCTTCTCCAGTGCGGCAGCCTTGTTGACCTGATACGGAAACTCGTCCACAACGATCAGTGTCTTGCCGTTTTTCTGCTCCTCCATGTGCGTCTTGGCGCGCATCGTCAGTTTACCGCGTCCGGTCTCATAGGCGTTCCGGATCTCTTCCGACTCCAGGATATAGGCGCCGGTCGGAAAATCCGGTGCCGGTATGATCTTCATCAGTTTATCCAGTGAAATATCCGGGTTTTCCATGACCGCGATGACCGCATCAATGGCTTCTCCGGGATTATGGGGGGGAATATTGGTTGCCAGGCCGATGGCAATACCCATCGCCCCGTTCACCAGAAGATTCGGAAAGCGTCCGGGAAGCAGATCCGGTTCCTTGAGAGAATCATCGAAATTCAGCGAGAAATCGACCGTATCCTTATCCAGATCCTTCAGCTGGAACAGAGCCGCGTCCGTCATACGGGCTTCCGTATAACGCATGGCTGCAGCGGAATCCCCGTCCATAGAACCGAAATTCCCGTGTCCGTCCACAAGCGGCACACGCATATTGAAGGGCTGCGCAAGATGCACCATGGCATCGTATACGGAAGAATCCCCGTGCGGATGATACTTACCGAGGCAGTCACCCACGATACGCGCGCTCTTTCTGTGAGGCTTGTCCGGGGTCAACCCCAGTTCCATCATGGTATAGAGGATCCTGCGCTGCACCGGTTTGAGACCGTCCTCCACTCTGGGGAGCGCACGTTCCAGAATGATATGTTCCGCATAGGGCATGATGGACTCATGCATTACATCGTCCATGCTCCGGATGATGATCTTCTCCTCAACAGGCTGTTGTCTTTTCGTCATATCCGTATCCCCTCTCAGCGTTTGGAAGCCATCTGTTCGTAAACAGATTTCTGCTTATTGAAATCAGCGTTGTCAAATATGTACTCTTTCCTTGGCTGGACTTTATCTCCCATGAGTACGGTGACTTTATGCTCCACATCCGCGGCATCCTCGATCAGGACCCGCACCAGAGCGCGGTTCTCAGGATTCAGCGTTGTCTCCCAGAGCTGTTCCGGATTCATCTCGCCGAGTCCTTTGTACCGTTGGATCGTATAGCCTCTCCCGGCATTCTTTGTCGCCTGCTTGAGTTCGTTGTCATCATAGCAGTAGACATGGCTGTCCCCCTTCGAAACACGGTACAGCGGCGACAGACCGATATACACATGTCCGTCATTGATCAGATCTTTCATGTACCTGTAGAAGAATGTCAGCAGAATGGCCCGGATGTGCGCGCCGTCCTGGTCAGCATCCGACAGAATGATGACCTTGTTGTATTTCAGCGAACTCAGATCAAAGTCCTCGCCGATACCCGTTCCCAGTGCCGTGATGATGGAACGGAACTCATCGTTCTGGAGCACCTGGTCCAGACGCTTTTTCTCCACGTTCAAGGGTTTGCCACGCAGCGGAAGGATTGCCTGGAATCTGCGGTCCCTGCCCTGCTTGGCGCTTCCGCCCGCGCTGTCGCCCTCCACGATAAACAGTTCGTTGATCTCCGCGTTGCGTCCCGTGCAGCTGGAAAGTTTGCCAACCAGCGGCGCGTTCTCCAGTTTGTTCTTCTCACGGGCGTTCGCTTTTGCCTTTCTGGTCGCTTCCCGGACCTTGGCAGCCTTCACTGCCTTATCCGCGATCAGATTCGCTGTTTCCGCGTTTTTCAGGTTCTCAAGGAACGGGACCAGTTTCTCTGTCACGACCGTTTCCACTGCCGCTCTGGCTTCCGTGTTTCCGAGTTTTGTCTTCGTCTGCCCCTCAAACTGGACGGAGTGCATTTTCAAAGAAAGAACTGCGGTCATTCCTTCACGGAAATCCTCACCGGAAAGCGGAGCGTCCTTGTCTTTCAGGATCCCCTGCTTCCTGCAGTAGTCATTCATTACTTTCGTGAAAGCGGCTTTCAGCCCCGTCTCATGGGTTCCGCCCTCTGTGGTCGGGATATTGTTGACATAAGAGAAAATATTGTCGGAATAACCGTCGTTATGCTGGAATGCCAGTTCCACCACGATTCCCGCGCTGATGCCGGAAATATGCACCGGAGGACTGTACAGCACGGTCTTCTCCTCACCAAGATAGGATACAAAGTCGGAAAGACCGCCGTCATACTTGAATTCCACGGTCCGTTTATCTCCCTGTTCCCTCTCGTCCGTAAACACCATGTGAATGCCCCTATTCAGATAGGCAAGTTCACGAAGGCGTTTGTAAACTGTCTCATAGTTCATGGAGACCGTCTCAAAAACACGGTCATCCGGCAGGAATGTTACGACCGTTCCCTGCTTTCTGGTGCGTCCTGTTTCCGTCAGAGGATATTTCGTCTTTCCGGAACTGATATGTCCCGTTCTGTCCATAACGGACTCAAACTCCATCTTATAGGAGCGGCTGTCGCAGAAGACCTCAACCACAAGCCACCTTGAAAGAGCGTTCACCACCGAAGCGCCGACGCCGTGCAGACCGCCCGAGTACTCGTAGGAGCCGTTCTCGAATTTACCGCCGGCATGAAGCTGCGTAAACACAACTTCAACACCGGATATCCCCAGTTTTTCATGGATCCCGACAGGAATGCCCCTGCCGTTATCGGTAACGGTCACGGAATTGTCCCTGTGGATCGTCACGGTCACCTCGTTTGCGTAGCCGTTGGCGGCTTCATCGATGGCATTGTCCACGATCTCCCACAGAAGATGGTGAAGGCCTCTCGGTCCCGTGGATCCGATATACATGCCCGGCCGCATGCGGACCGCGTCCAGCCCTTCCATTACCTTAATATCGTCTACAGAATAGTTTGTGTCCTTTGGCATAGTTCCTCCGCTGCAAGACAAATACATGAAAATTCAACATTTATTTGCATAATACACAATACTATACCATATTTTGTGTTTATTGTAGTTTTGTAAAAAAGGAATTATTCGTTTGTTTACAAACAAAATTGCATGAAAAGTGGTGACAAATGGGGGAAAGTGGTGTAATCTTTACGTAGAGTAATATAACCCGGTTGTTTACGGCTGTTCAGAGAGGAGGACAACGTCCATGCTCATAGGCACATACACACATTCGCTTGACGCAAAGGGTCGTTTGTTCATTCCCTCCAAGTGGCGCGAAAGCATCGGAGATACGCTGATCATCATGCAGGGCATTCTGGAAAGCGGGGAGGAATCCTGCCTTTTTGCGATGTCCGTCGCGGACTGGGACCAGTTCTCGGCGCGTCTCTCTCAACTTCCCATGACAGATATGGCCGGCCAGGCAGTCCGGAGACGGCTGTATGCCAATGCCAGCGCCTGTGAAATCGACCGGCAGGGGCGGATCCTTCTTCCCCAGACGTTAAGAGATCTCGCACAAATCGGTGAGTCCACCGTGCTCATCGGTGTCGGGAACCGGATCGAAATATGGGAACCCGGCAAGCTGGATGCCCATTTCAGCAGGACAAACACCGGATACACCTCAGCGTTGGATCACCTCTCCCAATTAGGCATATGACACAGTTTTCTCACAAGCCAGTACTTCTCAATGAAGTCATGGAATATCTTCTCCCGGAACGCGGCGGGATCTTTGTTGACGGAACGCTGGGCGGCGGGGGCCACTCCGAAGCAATTCTGAAAGGTTCACCCTCCTCCGCACGTCTGATCGGCATTGACCGGGACTATGACGCGCTCTCTGCGGCTACTGCTCGTTTGTCCCCCTTCAAAGGCCGTTTTACTCCTGTTCATGGGAACTTTTTCAATATGCGGGGACTCCTCCGTCAACTTGACATCAATTCTGTAGACGGTATATTATTGGATTTTGGAGTATCATCTTTTCAGCTTGATACTCCCGAACGTGGTTTTTCCTACCGTGAGGAGGCGCCTTTGGACATGCGAATGGACCAGACCGCTCCTCTGACCGCGGAAACAGTTGTAAACACTTACTCTTTTGAGGATCTCTGCCGTATTCTTTGGGACTATGGTGAAGAGAGATACGCAAGGAGAATCGCGGAACGTATACTCCGGGAAAGGGAATCGCATCCGATCCGGACAACCACGGAACTGGCGGATATCGTGTGCAAAGCCATGCCGAAACAGTCCCGTTCCGAGCAGCAGCATCCTGCGAGAAGGACCTTTCAGGCCATCCGGATCGAAGTCAATGAAGAACTTGACGGTCTGAAAGATGCCGTCTGCCAGGCTCATGACCTGCTGAATCCCGGGGGACGGCTCGTGATCCTGACGTTACGTTCCCTTGAGGACCGCATCGTCTCACAGGCATTC
>R22__coassemble_1255_pt1 | contig 13240 bp, 12 predicted proteins | sample R22__metabat2_high_PE_038 | metagenome-assembled genome bin R22
CATATGAAATGCCTGCGACCAAGGGCAGAAAAATGATCCTTGTCAAAAACCGGATTAGAAAGTTGGTGGAATACGGCAACAAAGCAAAAAACAGAATAGAGATCGCCATTACCAGGAAAAGATAATTTGTTCCGCATCTCGGATGCAGTCTTGAATACTTCACTGCATTTTCCACTGTCATCTCCGCTTCATGCTCGTAACAGTCAATAACTTTGTGTTCCGCCCCGTGATATTGGTACAAGCGGCCGATATCCTTCAAAAATCCGATGGAAAAAATATACAGCAGAAAGATTCCCAGCCGCACAACTCCCTCTGTCAGGGATTTCCAGATATTTGCAGTCTGATCCCCCCATGGGATCAGCTGCACCGCGAGCGTGGGGAGCAAAACAAACAGTCCGACGGCCAAAGCAATTGCCAGAACCACGGCAACGGCCATAGCTACATCCATAGCGGATTTCCCCAGCTTTTCGGAGAGCCATATCTCAAATTTGGTCGGCTCCTCTTCAATGTCCTCGCCGTATAGCTCCGCGGACCTGGTCGTAATCTTCATACCGGTGACCAGCGATTCCACAAACACTACGACTCCGCGAACGATGGGAAGTCCCAGAAAGGTTCCCTTCTTTGCTTTGGACGGAATGCTGCGAAATTCTTTTGTGATGGACCCGTCACTTTTTCTTACCGCCAATGCGATTCCACCGGCAGGTGTTTTCATCATGACGCCTTCCAACACTGCCTGTCCACCAACCAAACTACGTTTCACTGTGTACTCTCCTGCGTTCTGTTTTGTTTTCCATAATAGCACATTCCGCACTTCGGTAAAACCCACATTGGACGATCACGGTCCCCATGAAAAGCAAAGCCCGCATTGAAACCACCATTCCTTTTTGCCTGCAATAATTCTGGGATTTTATGATCCGTCAAAACCGGTTTACTGTATTCTCCGCCACATTAGTTGCTTCGGAGAAATCGGGCACCTGTGTGTTCTATGACAGGCTTTCGTTTATTTCACCTTAAAAGCAACCGTATACGGCGTCTCCAACTTTGCTATATGAAACTCCGCAAAATAAGTGTCATTGTCCCCAGGTTCCACTACCAAATATTCCGTATCCGTATAGTTTTCAGCCAAAAGCTTTTTCTCGCCGCCTGTTCCCTGCCGTACAGACAAATTCACATAGTCAGCATAACTAAGCGCCGGAAGGGAGATCGTAGCGGTACCATCTTCGTTCCTCGTTCCCCTGACCAGACATTTTTTTGAAGTGTCACCTGAAGCCTCCAACCAAGCAAATGCTTTTTCCCGCATTACAGAAACGTCTTCTTCCCAGGACCGGTATGCAGGGTCTTCTCTGTGATCCGGAAGCTCGTAATTTTCTTTCAGATAATTCCCTAGGTAAGTCATCAGCTTGTCCGAACCCTGAATATTCAATGCACAGTAGTAGCGAAATCCGCTTTCTTATCCAATCCCACCGCATTCCAGTTATCTTCCATATTGAAATCAATATAGTCAATCCCCAACTCATCAAACAGAGCTTCTGTTCCGTTATGCCTGGAATAACTGTGTGACCTAAGATTGGGCATCTGGATCATCAGAAGTCTCGCCCCGCGCTTTTCACAAAGCTGCTGGATGCGTTTCAAACTTTCCACAGCTTCTAAATCCAAATCCGGATCAATCTCTTCGGAAAACATCTCATAGGCAACCGGGTCATCAAGACTGGAAATTTCCCCTGAAGAAGAAAAGCCTTTGTCGGAATAATGCGTCCTTGAAAAAAGCATAAAATCTTTCTTTGACAGCGTGTTCCACCTGTCGTGATACCGGAAAGCCGGAAAAACATAGGATATCAGCGACTGACGGCTGTCATTTCGAACCATTTCAAGAGCAAACCGCATCTTGTCCAGACTGAAGCGCAAATGATCCACCCCGGTCCGATAACTCGGTTCCAAACTATCATATTTCAACTTGTTGTAGACCGTAGAATCCAAAACGACCAGAGACGGATTCTGATACCGGAAAGCCTCCCGGACATACAACTCTGAAATCCTCGTAACCTGATGCGGACTTGAGAGATCATAAGATGTGAAGCCAAAACGATCGTACAGCTCCGTCGGACTGATTCCGTAATATACCGTACTGGGGCCGCAGAAAACCAAGTCGACAGTATCCTTCGGCTCCTCATAAAACCCGTTCCAAAGATCCGTCGTAGCAATGTGACTGATTTGCTTTGGCACAAGAATCTTGGAAAGAAGGACGAGCAGCGCAACCAGGAGGACAATTCCCCCGATAATGGCAATAACCGTTGTCAGTTTCTTTTTTTTGCTCAACATCTCAGAAACCTCCATACAGGAAAGCGCTGCTGTTATATGCAATACCGTACACACCAAACAGAAGAATCAAAAGGATGAAAGCGTCCAGGATCAGCACCCTCCAAACGATATGGAGAGAATCAAATTTTTCATACAGATTCACTCCTCTTTCGACCACAATGTCCCTCAGGAAAATCACTGCAATCCCAATCAGCATAAGGATCCATATGCTCGAAGTGAGCTCTCCCTGCTTTAGCCAGGCAATCCAATCCGCACCTGCACTGCTCTTTGTAAACATGGCGGCAAGCATGGACTTTCCAACCGCCCAGGAATCCGCATGAGCAATGATCCGTCCAAACGTTACCAGAATGAAGGTTCGCAAAATACGGAGAAACCGCAACACTGTGCTGTTCTCCGAAATATTCTTTTTCTTGAGAAATGCCGAAATTCCCGGCGCAATCAATGTTCCGACGGATACGATCAGTCCATTGTACAGGCCATACATGACATATTTGAAATTCGGCCCGTGCCAGATACCGATCAGAAGAAAATTGATGATCGCGATCAGACAGGTGGGAATCAGTTTCCCGATATCCGGGTTCATATGCTTTTTGCACCATTTGCCGAGATTGTTGAAAGTTTTGGACATGGCAAGAGGATAAAAAACATAATCACGCATCCATGCACCCAGCGTAATATGCCATCTGCGCCAAAAGTCCGAGATAGATACGGCAAAAAAGGGCTGTTCAAAGTTCTGTGTAACCTGGATGCCGAGCATCATGGCGACACCCCGTGCAACATCAATACCGCCGGAAAAGTCCGCATAGATCTCAATCCCGTAGAAAACGCCGCTAAAAAAGACCTGTATTCCCTTCTGCTCCGCCCAGGACGAAAACAGTGCGCCCACAAACACCGCAAGATGATCCGCAACGACCATCTTCTTGAAATAACCCCAAAGTGCCAAAAGCAGTCCGTGCCGGATATTTTTGATCTCAAACGGATGCTCGGAATAAAGCTGTTCTCCCAGCTGTGTGAAGCGGCTGATCGGCCCCTGGATCAGCTGCGGAAAGAAGGATACGAACAGGGCATATTTAAAAATGTTTTTCTCCGCTGCATGCTTGTTCCGTGTCACATCGATCAAATAGCCGAGAGCCTGGAACGTGAAGAATGAAATCCCCATGGGAAGAAGAATGCTGAAAGCGGCCCCTTGTGAACCGGCCCCCCTGCTCACAAGAAAGGAGGCAACAACAGAATACAGATAGGAAAAATACTTGACATAAGCAAGCACACCGAAGTTTGCAATCAGGACTGCCGTCATGATCCAGTGCTTCGTTCTGCTGGTATTCTGCTTCCATGCTTTTTTGATTTCAACGGAAGGCGAATCCATCGCCAGAAGGGCATCCTGCCGCTTCTTCTGGTAGTTCTCGATCCATCTCGCACCAAAATAAGTTGTCAGCGTGGTAAATGCAATGTAAAACAAATTCCGCAGGCCGGAAAACGCATAGAAAACATAACTTCCGGCAAGCAGAACATAGGGTTGCCATCTTTTGGGCAACAAATAATAGGCTGCCAACAGAAGCAGCAGGAAAAGAAGGAATCCTTCAGATACGAATGACATCTAGATTAACGGCCTCATTCATTTTGGAGCATCTGGACAAGGGCACAGATTGCGTCAACTGAATTGAAATTTTCCGGCACAAGATGCTCCGCCGTGATCTCAATGTCATATCTGTCCCTGAGTTCACTGGCCAGAGACACCACATCAAAAGAATCCAAAACGGAATCATCAATCAATGCTTTTGCGTCAGAATAATCAACATTGGGACGAATGTCCGATAGAAGCTCAATTATTTCCTCTTTCATAAAAACTGTCCTCTCAATAGAATAATTTTCGGCCGGGCACAGACAGATCCCCGCGTTTATTTCATACAGTTAAGTATAACCGATAATTCTAAAAAAAAATATGTGGTATTTACTCTTGCAGTCCAATCCTCCGCCTGTCCCTTCCTTGACCCGTCCCTTCGGAAAATTGTATACTCAATCCAGAAAAAGGAAGGGTTTTTCAAATGCTTTCTGCGAAAAGAAAAACACGGATACAGAACTGCGTTTTTATCGTGGTCTCTTTGTGTTGCGCTTTGTTTTTGTTTTGGAAATGCCGATACGGTTTCGCAGACTGGGATGAGTCCTTCTATCTCACTATTCCGCTTCGTCTGCTACGGGGAGATTGCCTTATTCTGGATGAATGGAACATCACGCAGATGTCTTCTCTTCTGCTTCTCCCCTTTGTTCGGATCTATCGGTTGCTGCACAACGGAACCGAGGGAATTCTCCTGTCTTTTCGCTATCTGTACACGAGCGTGCAACTTCTTGCATCCGCATTTGTTTATTTCTCCCTGAAAAAATACCACAAAACCGGTGCATTTCTCGCGGCACTTCTTTTTGCGCTTTATGCCCCCTTTGGCATTATGGCTCTGTCCTACAACTCGCTTGGCATTCTTTGCCTGACCGTGGCTTTACTTCTTCTCCTGAATGCCAATGGAAGATTTGTCCGGGGTTTTCTCGCAGGTCTGTTTATTGCCGCCGCAGTCCTCTGCTTCCCATATCTGGCGGCAGTATATGTCCTGTATTCCGTTTTCGCTGTAGTGTATGTTCTTGTCCGCCATGAACGCAAAAGTGTGATCTTCTCAGATTGGATCCATACCTTGATCGGGGTCGCGATTCCTGCGATAGCGGTCTTCATTCTTCTCCTGAAAAGCAGTTCCCCCGGAGAACTGTTTGCAGTGATCTCCGATATCGTCCACGATCCAGAGCATCCCGCCCAGTCCGCGCCGCAGCTGATCGATACCTATGTCAGGCATATCCTGTTCAGTTCGGATCACTCAAAGTATCTTTTTGCAGGGTACTTCGTCTGTTTGATCGGTCTGCTCTTCAAAAAGAAGCTGAAAAAGTGGGCTCCTTATTTCCTGATTCTGTCGCTGATTCTGACCGGTCTGTACATGGTCTCCATTTTTGTCACCAACCGGTTCCTGAATCATCTGATACTGCCTTTGAGTGTGGAGGCCTTTTTTCTGTTCCTGTATTCGGATGATCCTGCTGTACGAAGTCTGTTCCTTAGAATATGGATCCCCGGAATGCTCTTTTCCTTCTGTGTCCACTGTTCCTCCAATCAGGAATTCACCGCCATTTCCTCTGCATCCGCAGTAGCGCTTCCTGCTTCCGTCCTAATGCTTTCGCTGACAGCGGATACTTTTCGAAAAAAGCAGGGAATCCCGTCCAGGGCCGTTCCAGTTTTCATTCTCTGCCTGTTTGGCCTGCAGTTGGGCTTTGAATCCTATTCCCGGTATGAAAGCGTTTTCTGGGAAACTTCCATGTCGGATATGACCGTCAACATTCCGGCCGGTGCGGAAAAAGGACTGATAACTTCCCCCAAAAAAGCCGATATTTACGCTGTTTCCCGTCAGGATGCCGCAGAGATTCTGAAAAACAGGGAATGCCGCAGTATTCTGTGCCTTTCCGAATCCGTCTGGATGTATCTTGACATGCCTGATCTGGAACTTCGCTCCTACTCCGCCTGGCTGTACGGGCTGACCGAATTTACGATCCCGAACCTGCAGAAATATTATGCCATGGAACGGCATTCGCTGCCGGATGCCGTCTATACAGAGAAAGAAAACGCCGGCTTCGCGGATGCGTTCCGGTCTATATACGGTTATTCGGAAACGAAACTGAACTCAGGAAATATCCTGCTGATAAAACCTTGAGGATGAACTGTTATGAAAGAACGTAATTACGGAATCGACCTCTTTCGAATCGTCGCCATGCTGCTGGCGGTCCTGGTGCATATCGTCGGACAGGGAGGCATACTGGGCGCTCTTGCGCCGCATTCTCTGAACTATGAGACTGCACGGATCCTGGATATTCTGTCCGTCTGTGCAGTAAACTGCTTCGCACTCATTTCCGGATTTGTCGGATATGAGTCAAAGTTCCGCGTGTCCAACATCCTGTATCTCTGGCTTCAAGTCATGTTCTATTCTGTGATCATCACGGTCCTTTGGGCTCTCGTCCGTCCCGGTGAAGTAAGCGCAAATGGCATCATAACGTCCTTCCTGCCGGTTTCTTTCCGCCAGTACTGGTATTTCACATCTTACTTCTGCCTGTTCTTCTTTATGCCTCTTCTGAACCGTCTGGTCCGGAATATGGGATCGGCTTTCCACTTATATCTCAGCATTGTTCTGCTCGTGCTGTTTTCTCTTTTACCGGCTCTGTGTGGCGGGGATCTGTTCTATACCGGCCGGGGTTATTCTCCTCTCTGGTTGGGCGTTATGTACTATTTCGGAGCGCTTTTCAAAAAATACCCCGGCATCTCCGGAAAATTCACAAAAAGGACCTCCCTCCTTCTCTATCTCGGAAGTGCGGTTCTGGTATGGCTTCTGAAGCGGCTCATGGAAGCGGTCAATGTCGGAATCGTCAACAAGTACCTCTATCATGAATTTATGATCTCCTACACCGGTCCGTTTACCGTTCTGGCCTCTTTCATGCTATTGTTCCTTTTTGCAAAAATCCGCCCGAAACAGACAAAATGGATCTCTTTTGTATCCCCTTTGGTCTTCGGCGTTTATCTGGTACATGTGCACCCAATCGTGTTCGGAAACCTCTTCACGAATGCCTTTGCCAGGCTTGCTTCTTTGTCCATGCCTCTGATGGTGGTCTGCATCCTGCTTTGCTCTGTTGCCGTATTCGGGATCTGTGCTCTGATCGACTGGCTACGCCTTCTGCTGTTCCGGGCACTCCACATCCGGGAATTGTGTGAAAAGGCCGGTTCATGTCTGGAAAAGTGGTTCCGCAACACCTCTGCCAAACTGCTTTCTAAATAAAAAAAGTAGCCCGGAAAGGCTACAATTCGTTGGAATACAACTGCGGTATCAATTACATACCGTAACGCTTCTTGAAGCGGTCCACACGTCCGCCGCTGTCAACCAGCTTCTGACGTCCGGTGAAGAACGGATGACATTTGCTGCAGATTTCAACAGACAGCTCATCCCTTGTTGAACCGGTTGTGAATGTTTCGCCGCAAGCACAGCGCACGACTGCTTTACCGTACTTCGGATGGATATCCTTCTTCATGGGTTTCAACTCCTTTTAAAACGCTAGCAACAGATATTATAATGAGTGTCTTTTTAAAAAGCAAGCACAAATTCTTCTGTTTTTGGTATTTTTTGAACAATTACTGCAACAGTAGTCTGAAAGTGCGTAAAACGGTACATTTTCCAGTGGAAACCGTGCCTTTGACGATGCCTCGACGATCTTATTTTCCGTATCTGTTTTGTGTCGCCGCCATGGTATAACCGTCTTTTTCGTATATTCCGACCCATTCCTTCAGCCTCTGCAGGAACTCCGCGTTGGTAGCAGTCTTGTCCAGCATAGTCACAAGCTGTTCCGTCACGTCCATGGGATTGGAGCCGCTGAGCAACCGGCGGATCGTGCGGGTCCCTTCCAGTTCCTCCTTGGACAGCAGCAGTTCCTCTCTTCTGGTACCCGATTTATAGATGTCTATCGCGGGAAAAATCCGCCGTTCCGAAAGTCTGCGGTCCAAATGGATCTCCATGTTTCCGGTTCCCTTGAACTCTTCGTAAACAATATCGTCCATACGGCTGCCGGTCTCCGCCAGTGCCGTAGCGATTACCGTAAGGCTTCCGCCGTTTTCAATGTTTCTGGCCGCACCGAAGAAACGTTTCGGTTTGTGGAGTGCGCCGGGATCCATACCGCCGGAAAGCGTCCGCCCGGTCGGGGGGATCGTCAGGTTGTACGCGCGTGTCAGTCTTGTCAGACTGTCCATAAGGACCACGACATCCTTTCCGTATTCCACCAGACGCATGGAACGTTCCAAGACCATCTCCGCCACACGGGTATGATGCTCCGGAAGTTCGTCAAAAGTTGAATACAGAACCTCACCGTCAATGGACCGCTGCATGTCCGTAACCTCTTCTGGCCGCTCATCAATCAAAAGAACGATCAAATGGGAATCCGGATAATTTGTTGATATCCCCCGGGCGATGTTTTTCAGGAGCGTTGTTTTGCCGGCCTTCGGCTGGGAAACGATCATGGCACGCTGTCCTTTGCCAATGGGGGCAATCAGATCGATCAGGCGGGTCGCAAGGTTGTTTTTTTGTCCGGGGATCTCCAGAGTATACCGTTCCTCCGGAAAAATGGGAACAAGTTCCTCAAAAGGTTTCCGCTCCAGCAACTTCTCAGGTGCTTCTCCGTTGACGGAAATGATATATAGCAAAGCCAGAAAACGCTCGCCTTCTTTCGACGGCCGGGTCTTTCCCTTGACGAAGTCTCCTGTCCTCAAACCGAATCTGCGGATCTGGGCAATGGATACATACACGTCTCTCTGCCCTGAAAGATAATTGTCCGAACGCAGGAAACCGTATCCGTCCGGCAATACCTCCAGACCGCCTTCCGCATCTCCGCATTCCCCCGCCTCGATCATCTCCGGAACCGCCGGATCGCTTGTTCCGTAATCCTTATTGAAGAACTCCGGCTGGCGTGACTGTCCTCGGCGTTCCTCCGCGGATTCAGAGCCCGTATCCCCGGCTGCCTGCTGCGCATTCCGTCCTTTGGAAGCCTGTCTGTTATTTTTCCCGGAACCTCCGTTGGCACGCCGTGCAGGCGGTCTCTTTCCGAAATTCCGTTCTGCCTGCGGGGCAGGAACATAAGAAGTTTCCGCTCTGGACTCCTTCTCTTCCTCTTTGGCGGGAGTTTCAGCGGGAGAACTTTCCTCCGGAACCTGTTCCGTTTTGACCGGTTCTGCCTGCTGATGCCCTTTCTCGATCCATTCCGGCACCACACCACCGTTCATGATGATGGCGACCAAATCGGTTTTGCGGTATTTCCCAGGTCCCTTGACGCCCTGAAGTTTGGCGATCTCGCGTAAATCGCTGATAGACTTTACTTCCAACTGTTCCTGATTCAAGACAAACTACCTCCGCTGACTTGTAAACTATTCACATTTTTCGTTTTGGAAAAAAATAAAGAAAATAGAAATGCTACCTCTTTCGATTGATTCAATCATACAGGCTTTCAAAATGGAATGTCAAGAAAAATAAGGAAAACTGGCACATTTTCGAATAGGATCCGTTCTCCCCGGTTCATAATTTTCCAATAGTTTTCATTTTCCCTTTTCCTCATATGGTATACTTCTTCCATGGCAAAGAAGAAAGCGAAAAAACAATTCACGCTGAAAGCGGGATACGTGATCCTCGCTTTCCTTCTTGCGTTCTGCATTCTCGGCGGAATCTATCTTTCCCAGGAGACCCGCCTGACTTCTATCGCGGATGAAAAAGCGGAGCTTCAAAGCCAGCTGGATGCTCTTAAAGTAGAGGAGGAGCGTTTGGAACGAACTCTGGAATACATGGGCACCAACGACTACCTTCTTCAGTACGCCCGCGAAAAACTCGGCTATGTGTACAGCAACGACTATAAGTTCGTCGATTGATCATGCGAATCTGTGTAATTGATATCGGAAGCAACTCCATCCGTTATATGGAAGCGGAATCCACAAATGATGGCTTCCGCTTTTCTCCGAAAACCGTCCGCACCACCCGGCTTGCGGAAGGTCTATCCTCTTCCGGCCGCCTTTCTTCCGCCGCGATGGAACGTTCCGTCTCCGTCCTGAAGGAATTCGCGGACTGCGCTGCGGCTCAGTCTCTCCCCGCTTTCTGTTATGCGACAAGTGCTGTCAGGGATGCGGAAAACGGTCCGGATTTTGTTCATACCATTTTGGAAACCACCGGTCTTCCGACCGAGGTTCTTTCCGGTGAGGAGGAAGCCCGTCTGGCCTGGGCAGGCAGCGCAAAAAGCGGCGGCGGTCTGATTGATATCGGCGGAGGCAGTTCCCAAATCATTACCGATACTTTCCGGAAAAGTTTTCCGGTGGGCTGTGTCCGTATCCGCGACTGGTGCCAGAGTCAGACACTGAGCGATCTGGAACAGCTCATCCCGAAATTCGATAGAATCTATTCTCTCCCGGAATTCGGTACTCTCTCCTGGTCTGCCGTCGGGGGAACCGCAACAACGCTGGGAGCGCTTTCGCTGGGCTTAAAGCAATACGATCCGGCGCTGGTCAGCAGTGCCGTTTTATCCTCGGATCAACTGCTTGATCTTCTCCATCGTCTGGATGCCATGGGAGATGAGCGCCGTGCCGAAAATCCCCTTTTGTTCAAACGGCACAACGTCATCATTGGCGGCGGATTCCTTCTCCACTATCTGATGCAGCGGATCAAAATCAGTGAAATCGCTGTCAGTGACGCGGACGGTTTGGAGGGATATGCCATGAAAGTCTTACGCGATTTGCATCCTTCCAAAGAATAACCCTGCGTCCTTCCCGGCAAACTTGTTCTGCTTCTCCGGTTCGACACGTTTTACATGCAAAAACAGGGACGGATAAATCCGCCCCTGAAAGCCTGAACAGGCAATGTATCATGAATAACCAGTTGTCAATCGGCGATGCTGAGATAGTTCTCCGGATACTTTTCCGTGTCCTCTTTCAGCCAGCCCTCAACGATCTTGTTGTAGTAATCCGTAAGGTAATTCTCCTTGGCCATTGACTCGAATTTGTCCTTGACCTCCTCATACGGGATCACACCGGCTTCTACATTCCCAAGACGTTTGATGATATGGTATCCGTACTCAGTTTTTGTGATGGGAGAAACGTCCCCTTCATTTTCCAAAGCGAGAGCCGCGTTAAGGAACTCTTCCACAAAACTGGCTCCCTCTCCGCAGATATATCCCTCCGAGTCGGCATCCATGCCAGGATCTGTATTGTACTCTTTGATCAGGGCGTCAAAGTCCTCGCCTGCCTTGATCTTCTCCTCAACCTCCTTGGCTGTCTCCTCGTCTTCCACCAGGATATGTTTGACATAAAACAGCCCATCCGGTCTGACAAGCCCCGGATACGTGTAACCATATCCGAAATAGTTTTCACATGTGAAATAATAAGAGGGATCCTCCGCAATTGCTTCCTGCTGTGAAGCCAGCTCCGCATCGTACAGTTCCTTAATGTTCTCTTCCGTCGGCTCAACGCTTTCCATGATCTGATCCTTGTGTTTCTGGATCAACAATTTGTCGGTTTCATCCTGCAGGAATCCGTCCTTCACCTTCGCAAGCGTGGTTCCGTTTTTGGCAAGAGACTCGGCAAGAATCTTGTTCGCATAGACCTCCGGATCGCTGGAACCGGCTTGTTTCGCGTAATCCACATATTCCTGAATAAAGTTGTCATAAGCCTCTTCTGCGGCTTTCTTAACTTCTGCCTTTTCCTCGTCCGTCAGCTGGATCCCGGCTTTCTCCGCCTGATATGCTTCTGCGGCATTAGACATGATTCCTTCCAGAAGAAACTCCAAAAACTCCTGACGGCCTTCCTTTGAATTAACGTCAAAGCCGTAATACGCCGCATAGGAACTGTTGTTGTTGAAAGAATTCCGGATCTGAGTCACCGTGATCTTTTTGTCCCCGACTTTTGCCGCAAGCTTTTCGCTTGAACAGCCTGCCATGCCAACCAGCATGCATACAACCAGCGTAATCGCAACCATCAGCTTCATATAACGCTTCATTAAAATACACCTCAATCAAAAAATCGCTAACTAGAGTATTATATGTTTCCAGTTGTCTTATGTCAAACAGAACCCCGCTGCCCGCCGGATCATGCCGGCCGGGATATCAGATACATTTCCCCGGTTAATCTTCCTGCTCCTCGTGATTCTCTATGTCTTTCAGGAATTTCTCGTACGCGCCTTCCCACGCTTCAAGATTGTCTGCTCTTCTGTCCTTGAAATCATAATTCTCCAGGAGATATTCCGATAGAATTCCGGTATATTTTTGTGCTCCCAGATAATTCATATGTAGCTTATCCTTAAAATCAGCGGTGCGGTCAATTCCGTAATCCTCAAGCTTCCCCTCGGAACACAACTCAAAACAAGGAATGCCCTTCTGTTCCAAATACGCATAAAACCAATTCGCCTGCTTGGATCTCTTCTCATTTATGTATCTCGGCGAGTCAACAAACAGAAGATGTATGCCGTTGTCCGCGGAATACTTCAGCAGCTCATCCAGGCATTCTTTGGCAAACCAGCTGATCTCCTCGCTCTCCGTCGAATAGGTGCTTTCCGGCATAGGTTTTGTCTTCATGGAAATCAAATACCCAAGCGATTTTGTCCGCTCGCGGGTAAAATAACTCGTGTTGATGCCTGTGGACCACCTGTCATGATACCTGAAAATTGGAAGCCAGAAAGAAATTTTGGGAGCGGTGCCCTCAGGAAACTGACTGGAATACTTTACTGTTCTCAAAATCGCCTGATATCTAAACGGCGACGACCAGGGAAGCGATTCGCTGAAAAACCTGGAATTTCTTTCCGCATAATCATCCGAGGTTTCGCTCACAAAGGGTCTGCAATCCACAATGACAAGCCTTGGAGACTGGTATTTATACGCATACCGAACCAGCGTAAGGACATGCCAGGCCCGGCATCCTTTCACAGAAAGGGGATAAACCGTCAGTCCGTAATTATGGTAAGCATACCCCGGTACCCAATATCTGTGTACGCCGCTGGTTCCGATATATACCGCGTCCACGCTGTCCGCATCCAACTCCGTATATGTCCGCAGCCTGCTCACGGTGCTGGCATCCGCGTTGTTGAACACAAGGCTCAGCAGAAAAAGAACCAGTATTACAAGAAGCAGAAAAGCCGCGATTTTCAAACATTGTTTCTTATTCATTTCTTAAAAACCCTGATACAAGAAATCAACCGCCGCATATTCCGGTCCGTAGCGGCCGAGAAATTCCACAAAAAAGCAGGCGGCAAGATACATACCCCATCGGACAACGAATTTCTGCCGGGAAATGAGGTCCCGTATCTTATAGCCTTTTTCCTGAAGAATACTGACT
>R22__coassemble_1267_pt1 | contig 13142 bp, 10 predicted proteins | sample R22__metabat2_high_PE_038 | metagenome-assembled genome bin R22
CGTTTCGCAGAGCGGGGCTGCCTCTGAAGTATTCCGAGGGATTCAACCCGCATCCGGAACTTTCCTTCGCGTCGGCGCTTGCCACCGGAATGACCAGCGACGCCGAGTATTTTGAAGTGGAACTGGCGGAAGAAATGGATCCGCAACAGTTTACGGAAAGGGTGAACCGCGTTCTGCCGGAAGGGCTGTTCCTGTCCGGCGCTGTGGAAACGCCTGCCGGGATCAAAACGCTTGCGGCGGCAACCCGGGGCGCGGAATACCTGATCCGGTTCTATCCGGAAGAGATGGTTGCGGAGGACACGGTGCGTGAAACCGCGGCGTGTTTTCTGACAGAAGATATATTTGTGAATAAGCGGACGAAGAGCGGTATCAAACCGGTCAATTTACGTTCGCAGATCCTGAAGGTCACCGTGGATGGAATTGAGAAGGACTCGTTTTCCCTCCGTGTTCTGGGTCGTTTGCAATCTGATGGCGGGTTGCGCGCGGAACTTTTTGCCGGCGCGCTCCTGGACCGTTTGGATGCGCATGGGTTTGCGCGGATACACCGCACAGGCACGTTTTTCGACTCGGATGGTTCCCTGCCGCGGCTTCCTCAGGGATAAGAAAGGAAAAAATGAATAAGGAAATCTTGGTGGACGCAAACGGGTTTTCCACCCGTGTTGCGGTTGTCGAGAACGGTGTCCCCACGGAGCTGTATGTGGAGCAGGAAGCGACAAAACGGCTGGTCGGTAACATTTACAACGGCCTTGTCAGAAACGTCCTGCCCGGCATGCAGGCGGCTTTTGTGGACATCGGTCTTGAAAAGAACGCGTTTCTGTACGCGGGCGACATCGTGTCTCTGGAAGACGCGGACGCCCAGCCGGACACTCAGCCGGAAAGCAGGAACATCATTGACCTGTTGAAGCCCGGACAGACCATTGTCGTCCAGGTGGCAAAGGACCCGGTGGGGACCAAGGGCGCGCGCGTGACGACGCATCTGACCCTGGCGGGCAGATCGCTTGTCCTGATGCCGACCATGGACTTTACGGGAGTATCCCGCAGGATCGATTCCGAGGATGAGCGGAACAGGATCCGCAAGATCCTGGCTGACCTGAAACCCCAGAATATCGGCGTGATCGCGAGGACAGCCTCTGCCGGAAGAAGCAGGGAGTCTTTTGCCGAGGACATGAACGGTCTCATGAACCTGTATCACGAGATCGAGAAGCGCGCCGAGAAGAGGAAGGCACCGGCGCTTCTGCTGGAGGAGCAGTCCCTGCTTATGCGCGTTATCCGCGATCTTCTGATGAAAGACGTGGACAGGGTGTTCGTGAACGACGAGCAGACTTTCCAGCGGCTGCGATCCATGGCGGAGATCACGGTCCCGAAGCTGAAGCAGAGGATCCTTCTGAAGCAGAGCGAGGCACTGTTCGACAGGTACGAAACGGAGAGCCAGATCGACAAGGCCCTGGAACGGAAGGTTTGGCTCAAGAGCGGCGGATACCTGATCATTGACCGGACAGAGGCCCTGACCTGCATCGATGTCAATACGGGCAAATATGTCGGAAGGGATGATCTGGAAAAGACCATCACCGCCACAAACTGCGAAGCTGCCCAGGAGATCGCGCACCAGCTGCGGCTCCGCGACGTGGGCGGGATCATCATTATCGACTTTATCGATATGGAACGGGAGGAGAACAGGAATTCCGTTCTCAACACGCTCCGCAACGCGCTGAAAGCGGATCATACCCGGTCTCATGTGTTCGGGTTCACCCATCTGGGGCTTGTGGAAATGACACGGAAGAAAACGGGACGGAACCTCATGGATACGCTCCAGATGCCCTGCCCGTACTGCAACGGGGATGCGCATGTGCTGTATCCGGAAACGGTCATGGGGAAGATCCGCAAGCAGGTCGTGCAGGTGGTCAAGGGAAGCAATAACAAGCAGATCCTGATCGAGACCCATCCGGATGTTCTGGAGGCAATGGAAAAGGCGCAGAAGAAGCACGGGAACGTGTTTCAGCCCGCTCTCGGAGGGACCTATTTCGTTCATCCCAATGCCCAGCTCCATATGGAGAAATATTCCATTCATCCTGTATCGGAAAAGAAGCTTTCCGAAATCAGAAAAGAATGTAAAATCATCCGTTGACACGGGAAAACCGCTGTGTTATCATTGTGCGGTGAGCCGCACTGAGACGGTATAAGTATGCCCTGAAACAGGGACATCACCGCGCTTGGGCGAGTCTGGTAAGAGGAGGTGCAGCACTTATGTATGCAATCATTCAAACCGGTGGTAAACAGTACAAAGTTGAAGCTGGAGACGAGATTCTCGTCGAGAAGCTGGACGCGGAAGTAGACAGCAATGTCGAATTCGATGTTCTGCTTGTTTCGGATGATGCCGGTGTCAAGGTCGGAACGCCCGTTCTGGAAGGCGTAAAGGCCAAGGCAAAGGTGGTTGAGCACGGCAAAGGCAAAAAGGTTGTTGTCTTCAGGTATAAACCGAAGAAAAACATCCGGGTCAAACGTGGTCACCGGCAGCCGTTCACAAAGGTTGAGATCCTTTCAATCGGCTGAAAATGATACGTGTCAGATTCTTGAGGCATGAAACGCGGACAGTCGGTGTCGAGTGCAGCGGACATGCCGGATATGCGGAAGCGGGACAGGACATCGTATGCAGCGCGGTTTCCGCGCTGGTCACCGCTCTTTGCAACGGGTTGACCGAGATCGCCGGGATCCCGGCGGAAGTATCGGACGACGGAAAGAAACTCGTGTGCAGTGTGGAGACGAAACTGGATCCGCGGCAGGAAAATGACGCAGCTCTTCTGTTCGACACGTTCGAATGTGCCTTGGATGGCATCAGAAGGGAATACGGACAATATTTGAAGATTAACGATACGGAGGTATGAACCATGTTGCAGATGAATTTGCAGCGCTTCGCGCACAAAAAGGGCGTCGGTTCCTCCCGTAACGGCCGTGACAGCGAAAGCAAACGTCTCGGACCGAAGCGTGCGGACGGTCAGTTTGTGCTGGCAGGCAATATCCTCGTTCGTCAGCGCGGGACACATTTCCATCCCGGAACAAACGTTGGTATCGGCAAGGATGACACTCTGTTCGCAAAAGTGAACGGTGTTGTGCGTTTCGAGACCAAGCATGCGGGCAAGAAACAGGTCAGCGTTTACGAAGAGGCGGCAGCCGAGTAAAACTAATTATTTAATACGCGTGAAACGGGAGTTCGTCTCCCGTTTTTTTTATGCCGTTTTTCATGGCGGGAAACCGTATTCCGGTTGCCACAGTTCGGTCATAATTTTCCATAATTGATACATACGGATAGGGTTCTTATTTCAAAATGTGTTCTTATAATGAGCATGTAAAAAAGAAGAACGACCGAAAGGAGAAAATAGAATGGAAAACAATGATTGGTATCAGAAATACCAGGAATATCAGAGACGCAGCGTACCGCAGCCCGAACAGCAGTCCGAGCCTGAGCAGAGGCAGAGACCGAAGCAGAAGAAAAAGGTATCCGTGACCGCGCTGATCTGCTGCGTTCTTGCCGCAGCGCTGATCGCGGGAGGCGTCGGCGCGTTTGTAATGAACCTTGCACTGTCCGGAAAGAACCAGACGGCTGCCGCTCAGATCGATTCGGAGATCCGCACCGGTCAGTCCGTTCCTGTGCAGAGCGCTCCCGAGAAGGAAGCCGGAAAGACCACTGTCAATTACAGTGTCAGCACGGCGCCCTCGAGCGGATATTCCAGGGCACAGATCGTGGAGGTCGCCGCGCCCTCCGTGGTGGGTGTCGATGTGACTTTCAAAGTATCCTCCGGATATAACCTGAATCCGTGGATCTATTTCGGCGGCGGCGGATTCGGCGGGAACTACGGCCAGGGACAGCAGGAGGCGCAGGGTGCCGGAAGCGGTGTCGTGATCTCCAGCGACGGTTATATCGTGACCTGTTACCATGTGGTGGAGGATGCCACTTCCATCAAAGTGACGCTGAACGATGATTCCGTATATGACGCGACTGTGGTCGGAACGGACGAGAGGAACGACCTGGCGATCATCAAGATCGATGCCGCCAATCTGGTTCCGGCAACCCTGGGCGATTCGGACATGCTGACGGTCGGCGAGGACGTTGTCGCTATCGGCAATCATCTGGGCGAGCTGCGCGGAACAGCCACCGGCGGAATGATCAGCGCACTGAACAGAGAACTGAATGTGGAAGGATCCGAGATGCATCTTCTGCAGCATGACGCGGCAATCAGTCCCGGAAGCTCCGGCGGCGGACTGTTCAACTCCAGCGGCTCCCTGATCGGTATCGTAAACGCAAAAGCGAGCGATTCCGAGGCGGAGGGACTGGGCTTTGCGATCCCGGTCAACGATGTCAAACAGATCATCGATGACATCATCAATTACGGGTATGTCAAAGGCCGCGCCTATCTGGGCGTCTATACGCAGAACGTTTCCCTGCAGTCCGACAGAAGCGGCTGGGGAAGCTACTTCGGCGGCGGCGAGACATCCTGTGTACAGGTGGCCCAGGTCATTGAGGGATATGCAGCGGAGAAGGCGGGCATCCAGCCCAACGATCTGATCCTGAAGATCGGGGACGTTTCCATTACATCGAACGATATCCTTTCCGCAACGATTGGATCCTATAATGCCGGCGATACGGCTGAGATCACCATCCAGAGGAACGGACAGGAGATGACTGTCAATGTCACTTTCAGCGAGTACGCGCCCGATTCCCAGAAGAACTGAGGTCTTTCCGCTTTTCCATGAGCGAAGAGATATATGCGGGTCCTGATTCCGGCCCGCACATCCCCCCATCCCGTGCGGTATCCTGAAAAGGATGCCGCTTCCTTTGTAAAAATGCAGGAAAAGAAAAATTTCCTGCATTTTCTTTTCAGCGAAACCGGCAAATGATATAATTCTACAGGTAATTTTTGATCAGAGACGGAGGACTGGACGTTGGACGGATTGATGAAACGGATCGAGGACCACAGAAGCAGATTTTCCAAGGGTCAGAAACGGATCGCCGACTATATCATCCGCTCCTATGACAAAGCGGCCTTCATGACGGCTGCCCAACTGGGAGAGATGGTGGGGGTCAGCGAGTCCACGGTGGTACGTTTTACATATACCATCGGTCTGGACGGATACCCGAAACTGCAGGAAGCGCTGCAGGAGATGATGCGGCACAGAATGACCACGGTCCAGCGGATCCAGATAGCGCAGGAGATCCCGAGGGAAGCCCTCATGCGCACGATCCTCCTGTCGGACGCAGCGAATGTCCGAGCGACCGCGGACATGGTGAATTCTGAAACCTTTGACAGTGTTGTGCAGGCGATCATGGACGCGAGGCGCATCTACGTGATCGGGATCCGTTCCGCCGCCGCGCTTGCCCAGTTCTTTGCCTACTATCTGGATTTTGTCTGCGATGATGTCATGCTTGTTTCCGGCGGGGTTCAGGAGATCACGGAACGCCTGATCCGGATCCGTCCGGAGGATGTGTGCTTCGGGTTTAATTTCCCCCGGTACAGCGTTCATACCGTGGATGCCATGCGCTTTGCGAAGAAACAGGGAGCCACGGTCATCACCCTCACGGACAATATGGGAGCGCCTTCCGCGGCGTTCTCCGACTATACGCTCTGCGCGAAAAGCGATATCGCATCCTTTACGGATTCCCTGACCGCTCCCATGTCGCTGATCAACGCGATCCTGGCGGCGGTGGGATATGCCAGGACGGAGACCGCGTCGCGGCATTTGAGCAAACTGGAGCAGATCTGGTCAAACGAAAAGATCTACATGACGGACGGTATGGAGAGCAGATAAATGCGTGTCATTGTGATCGGAGGCGGTGCCTCCGGACAGATCGCGGCTGCGGAAGCGGCCGCAAACGGCCATCGGGTGCTTCTGCTGGAGCAGAACGAAAAACTCGGGAAGAAGGTCTATATCAGCGGAAAGGGCAGGTGCAACCTGACCAATTCGGCTCCCCGTTCCGAGTTTATGCAGAATATCGTTCACAACCCGAAATTCCTTTACAGTGCTCTTTCCGCTTTTGACAACGGCAGTATCTGCGAGATCATTGAGCGGAACGGGGTTCCGCTCAAGACGGAGCGGGGCGGAAGGGTCTTTCCCGTGTCGGACAAATCCAGTGATGTTTTGAAAGCACTGGAAAAGTATGTCAGAAATGCCGGCGTGGAGATCCGTTTGAACACCGCCGTGCGCGATGTCTTGTATGCGGACGGGCGGGTGACGGGAGTCCGGACGGATTCGGACGAACTGGAGGCCGATGCGGTCATCCTCGCCACCGGCGGGATCACCTATCCCCAGACCGGGTCCACCGGGGACGGTTACCGGTTCGCGCAGAAGGCAGGACACACGGTCCGGAAACCGGTTCCTTCCCTTGTAGCGCTTACAACGGCGGAAAGCTGGCCGTTTGCGCTTTCCGGACTGACGCTGAAAAACGTCAGGCTGACTGCCAGGAAAAACGGGGAACGGATCTACCGGGAACAGGGGGAAATGCTTTTGACCCACTTTGGAATATCCGGACCTCTGGTATTGACTCTGTCGGCTCTGATCGCGGACGAACCCGCGGGAACGGAAGTCTTGATTGACCTGAAACCCGCACTGGATGAGAAAACGCTGGACAACCGGCTGATCCGGGATCTGGAGGAGAACCGCCAGAAGACAGTGAAGGGGGCGTTCCATTCGCTCCTTCCCGCAAGTCTTCTGGACGTCATTCTTGATCTGGCGGGGATCCGGGGCGAGGATCCCGTTTCCGCCTTCAAAAAGGAAAGCAGGAAGCGGCTCGTGCAAATGCTGAAGGAGCTTCCTCTCACGGTGACGGGGACCAGGCCGCCGGCCGAAGCGATCATTACACGCGGCGGCATCCCGGTAACGGAAGTAAACAGTAAAACAATGGAATCCAGGCTGATGAAGGGCCTGTACTTTTCAGGGGAGATCCTGGATGTGGACGCGCTGACGGGCGGGTTCAATCTTCAGATTGCATGGTCAACGGGCGCGTTGGCGGGAAGGAGCATTCAGTGAGTCAGCATTTGAATATCGCCATCGACGGGCCAGCCGGTGCGGGAAAGAGCACCGTGGCCAAGCTTATCGCAAAGAGGATGGGGATCCGCTATCTGGATACGGGAGCCATGTACCGCGCTATGGCGCTTTTTGCGATCCGGAACGGGGTGGACCCGAAGGATCCGGACGGGATGAAGGCGATCCTTGACAGGGCGGACATCCGTGTGCGCTACGCGGAGGACGGAAGCCAGCATGTCCTTCTTGGAGAGGAGGATGTTACGGATCAGCTCCGCACGCCGGAACTTTCCATGGGAGCGTCCAATGTAGGTCTGCATCCCGAGGTGCGGATCAAACTGACGGAACTTCAGCGCAAAGTGGGCACCGAATACGATGTTGTCATGGACGGCAGGGAGATCACCACGAATGTACTTCCGGATACGCCCTACAAGTTCTATGTGACCGCGGATGATACGGAACGTGCCAGAAGAAGAGTGGAGGAGATGCGTCTCAAAACGGGTGTCGCGCCCGACTTTGAGGAGACGCTGGAGGATATCCGCCGGCGGGACAAGAACGATATGGAGCGGGAATACATGCCGCTCAGGATCGCGGAGGATGCCGTTGTTGTGGATACCACGCATATGACAGTCGACGAAGTGGCGGATAAGATGATCGGAATCATTCTGAAGAAGAAGGGTGACTGATATGCTGTACTTTTTGGGGAAATACATCCTGCTGTGGCCTTTTATCGGTCTGTTTCTGCGGCCGAAGGTCCTCGGCTGGAATAATCTGAAATTCAAAGGCGGGGCGATCATCATCAGCAATCACTGGAGCCTGCCGGATCCTGTGTTTCTGGCTGTGATCTGTCCGAGATGGATCCACTTCATGGCGAAAAAGGAGATCTTCGCCACCGGAATAGGAAGGCTCTTTTTCGGAAAACTTCTGCTCGCGTTTCCCGTAGACCGGAAAAAGCCGGATATCAAATCCGTGAAGTACGCCATGGAACTTCTCAGAGAGGGAAAAGTGTTCGGTATCTTCCCGGAGGGAAGACGATCCACCACAAGGCGGATGGACCGTTTTGAAAAGGGAGCCGCTTTTCTTGCGCTGAAGGCAGGTGTGCCGGTCATTCCCGTCTACAGCGATCCGTACGGATTGAAGAAATGGAAACTCAGGTACGCGGTGGGAGAAGCCATTGACCCGGTGAAAGCGACGGAAGGCCGGGAGGGGAAACCGGTGGATGTCCTGACGGAGATCCTGGAGGACAGGATGCAGCAGCTGAGGAAGAGCCTGGAGGAACAGGATTGAAGATTTTGATCGGCAGGCACTGCGGGTTCTGCTTTGGAGTCAAAAGGGCCGTGGAGCTTGCGGAAAAGCAGGCGGAACACGGTAAGGTATATACTTACGGCGCGATCATTCATAATGAGCAGGTCGTGAACGAACTTGCGGAGAAGGGGATCTGCCCGGTGCGTTCTCTGGATGAACTGTCAAAGGGAGACACGCTCATTATACGCGCGCACGGTGCGCCTCCGGAGGTTTTTGCCGTCTGCGAGGAAAGAGGGATCCGCGTGGTAGATGCCACATGTCCCTTTGTCAGGCGTATCCACGGGCTTGTGGCGCAGGCTTCCGCCCAGGGGAAGACGGTCCTTGTCGCGGGTGAGAAAGATCATCCGGAGGTGATCGGGATCCTGGGACATGCCGGGAAGAATTCCGCCGTGCTGGAAAACGGTGCGGATGCGGAACGTTTTCCTGCGCGGGAAGACGCTTTCCTGGTCGCACAGACGACGCTTTCAAGGGAACAGTACTCGGAGATCAGCTCGGTTTTGCTTGGGAAAATGCCTGATCTGGCGGTCCAGGATACGATCTGCGACACCACGCGGCTGCGGCAGACGGAAGCCAGAATGATAGCCGCAAAAGCGGACCGTGTATTTGTTCTCGGGTCGCGGATGTCCGCAAACACAAGGCATCTTTTTGAGATATGCAAGCAGTACAACGACCGTGTCGAAATGGTGGAGAACAGCGGGAATTTTTCTCTTGCCAAGTTGCAAACGGATGATATAATGGGTATAGTTGCGGGCGCATCGACCCCCGACTGTATGATTATGGAGGTTATTGAAGGAATGAGCGAACAGGAAAAAGCAACGGTAGAGACCATTGAAGCGGAAGCTCCCGCTGAGGCCGTCGTTGCAGAAGAACCAGCCAAAGACCCGGAGGAAGTCGTCAAAGAAGAGGCCAAAGAAGAAGTCAAAGAAGTCCCTGTGTCTGAAGCAGAATGTAACAAAGAGCCTAAGAAAAAGGCGGAAGAGCCCAAAAAGCCCGAAGAGAAGGCTGAGACCCAGGAAGACGACAATTCCGAGTTTGCGGAAGCGTTCGAGAAGACACTTACCAGAATCCACAATGGACAGTGGGTCACCGGGACAGTTCTTCAGATTGTTGACGGTGAGGTATATGTCAACGTCGGATACAAAGCTGACGGAATCATTCCGAAAGAAGAGTTTTCCACTGACACGGATATCAAACCCGAGGATCTGTTCAAAGAAGGCGACGAGATCGAAGTCGAGATCCTGAAGGTGAACGACGGGGAGGGCAATGTGCTTCTTTCCCGTAAGAACGTTGAAAGCAAAAAGATCTGGGACAAACTTCTGGATGACGAAGACATCGAGAACAAGGTTTTCGAAGCAGTCGGCAAGGAAGTTGTCAAGGGCGGTCTGATTGCGGACATCAACGGTATCCGCGCTTTCGTCCCGGCATCCCAGGTCAGCCTCAAATTCACGGACAACCTGAAAGAGTTTGTCGGACAGCCGATGAAACTGAAGGTTCTGGAAGTAGACAAACAGCGCAAACGCATCGTCGCTTCCCAGAAGAAAGTTCTCCGTGAAGAGCAGCAGGCTGCGAAACACGAGAAATGGGACAAGCTCACTGTCGGTGAGAAGGTCAACGGTATCGTCCGCCGCATCACCGATTTCGGCGCTTTTGTCGATATCGGCGGCATTGACGGTCTTGTTCATATCACAGATGTCGGCTGGGGCCGCGTCAAGCATACATCCGATATCCTTTCCATCGGACAGGAGATCGAGGTCCTTATTCTGAATGTGGACGCTGACAAAGAGCGCGTATCCCTCGGATACAAGCAGCTGCAGCCGAAGCCCTGGACCTATGCGGATCAGAAGTACCCCGTTGGAAGCATCGTAGAAGGCAAAGTCGTACGTATCGTGCCTTTCGGCGCATTTGTCGCACTGGAATCCACGATCGACGGTCTGATCCATATTTCCCAGGTGGGCATCCACCGTGTGGAAAAGGTCGAAGACGAACTGAAAGTCGGAGACATCGTACGCTGCAAGGTTCTGGAAGTCAATCCGGAAGCAAAGCGTATCAGCCTGAGCCGCAGGGAAGCTCTGATCGAGGAGAATCCCGAGATCGCGCAGCAGCTTGAAGAGGAAAAAGCGGAGCGTGAGCGTCAGCATCAGGAGCGGATGGAACAGCGCGCGAAAGAGCGCGAGCAGCAGGCGGCAGCCAATGAGGCAAAACGTCAGGCCCGTGAAAAGAGCGCAGCTGAGGGTGGCGAACGCCGTGAGCGTTCCGACCGCCGTCGCCGTAACAGCGAAGACGGAGATTACGATCTGCCGCCGGTGGAAAGCGCCACAACATCCCTTGCGGATCTGTTTTCCGCTTTCAAGGACGAAGTTGAGTAATCATTAGAGCGACTGTGAACTCCCGATACCCGTTATCGGGAGTTTTTATATTTTGAGAAAAGGATACGGAACAGGACGGGACACCGGGAGAGAATTCCTGCCTGTTGAGCACCTCCGTCTTTTTCGAGTCTTTCATATGATGTATAATAATAAAGATAAATCTTTTCAGAGGAATCAGGGGGATCCAAATGGATGATCTGGAGATGAAAGCAAAACGGAGAAAGAAGATTTGGGCGGTCATCGCACTGGCGGTCGTTTTGACGGTGGTGTTCTGCTTTGGGAGCATTCTCGTCATCGACGGGCTCAGTGCCAGCAGGGCACAGAAGCAACTCGGTGACTTCTGTGACAGTCTTTCCCAGTCCATTATGGACGGCACACAGGATTTCTATACCGCGACGAATACTCGGGGTAAAGTCACATTCTCCAGACTTGGTCTGACCCGGCAGAGGCTTGATGATACCGATTTCGGGAAGATGACAGACGCGGAAAGAAGGGCGGAAGGAGAAAGGCTGAATGCCTGGCTGGAAGGTACGGGATTCCTCGCGATCTATATCACGGACAGTGACGGGAAGGTCATAGTATCCACCGACAGTTCCGTGGTTGGCAAGCAGTTTGAGGAACTGCTGGGAGATCCGGATATCAATTACGAAGAATACCTCAAGGGGGAGGGACCGGAAGATTACGGTTGGGTAACAGATGCTTCCGGAGAGGAATGGGTCGACTACATGAGCATTGCTCTCAGGGGCGTCAACCGTGACAAGACCCTCCTGATAAAGCGGGACTGGCAGGAGAACTACACCGGAATGTCTTTGATCAGCGACATCCGCTCATATCTGCGCCTGGTTTCCAAGTCAACGGATGCCAGCATCCTGACAGTAAGTTACCTGGATACGGTCTCCTTCTTCAGTGGGGACGAATCTTTGCAGGACAAACCCGTTGCGGAGGTCATACCGTCCGCGAAGGTGCTGGAGGACAGATCGAAGGGAATCGTTTCCATCAACGGAACCGATTATAACTACTTTACACGGGTCATGGAAGGCAACACGGAGAACTGGAACAAGGTGATTGCTCTGAGACCGGTCAGTTACCTGCTGAAGGGCGGCCATGGAATAGAGGATGAGTTTGAGACCCTTATCCTCTGCACGGCGGTATTTGTTCTGATGCTTTTGAGCGTTTTGATCTATGGCCTGCTCATTGAGAAGAGAAACCAGGACAAAAAGAGATACAGACGGATCGTTACGGGCATCACGGTTGTGGCGTTCGTTTTGATGTTTGCAGTTTTTAACTATGTCATCAGCCTGTGTTGCCTCAGGGATTCCATCAACAGCGCAAAAGAGAGCGAGGAACTTGTATGCTCCACGCTGAACAACGTTGAGCCGCTGAGACAGCATAGCACCGAGGGCTGCGAGGAAAGAGACGTTACCGTTGCCAGGACGGCCGCGATCATGGCATCCGGCCAGATGGGCAAGATCACGGGAGGGACAGAATACAGAGAGTACCTGACCTCCGGTGATTCGGGACTTGTCGTCAGTGAACGGGACAGTTTCGGGAATCCCGTCCGTTCCTATCCGGATTCTGCATACCTGAAAGAACAGTGCAGCACTATGGGCGCCGCCAAAATATATATTCTGGATGATTCGGGGTATCAGATCGCGAGCTCCAACGCGGACTGGAGGTATATTGTTGCCGCTGCCGTTGATGACGCGGACGCTCCGGAACTGAAAGAGGTCCTGTACCGGCAGACTGATTCCATGTACAGAGTCCGTACAAACGATGACGGAGATGTGACAGGGTTTATCGTTGCTGTCCCGATCGAGTACTACGCGAAGACCGGTGATAACGGCCTGACGAATTATCTGTCGGATATGGATCTTTCCGGAGCACCGGATGAGACGGTGAGGAAATGCTCCGGCGTATATATCATTGAACAGAACGGAGCACCCATGGGATACGACGACTATGTCGGAGATATCGAGATGACGCTGGGTGTTTTGGAGGCATCTCTGGGTTGTTCCGTCGTGCAGTATACCATGGAGGAACCGCACGAGCCCGTCCAGATCAAACGGCATGATACCCAGGTGATCAATCCATCGCAGGTTCCGTTCAATGAGAACATGCCTGCGGAGAACAATTCATACAACTATTTCTCCAGGATCGCCGGGAAGGATCGCTTCGTTCATGTGTACAGGGACTTTGATATCAACAGATGCGTCGCATGCGTGTACGATCAGTCGACCGTGTATACGGGCAGACTCGAGCGGACCCTCTGGTTCTCACTGCTCGGATTTGTCTGCCTGACCGCGATATGCGCATATCTGATCCTGAATTACAAGCAGATCCCGAAGGAGAAACTTGAACGCGAAGCACCGGAGACGGTGCCGGAAAATGCGGAAAACGGTCCCGGAACGGCAGCGGAAGACGGGGAAGACGTTTCCAACCCGGAGACGGAGGAAGATG
>R22__coassemble_1286_pt1 | contig 13018 bp, 10 predicted proteins | sample R22__metabat2_high_PE_038 | metagenome-assembled genome bin R22
AAGCTGTCTCCTAGTTGTTTTTCCAGGGGGTAAAGAGAGTCCTTAGATTTCTGTCTTTACCCCCTGGAAAAACAACTAGGAGATAGTCTTCCTGCAGGAACTCCTCGCCCTCTTCCGCGGAATACATCTGCATGAGGAATTTTACTGCATTGTTGTTTGTGATGGAAATTCCCGTGAATCCCGGCAGCAGGAAGGATGTCAGGACGGAGAGGGCGCAGTCCACCGCATTCTTGACCAGCAGCTTTAAAGAAAACGTAAAATTATCAAAGAAAAGGATGAAACATTTTTTCAGCGTCCGAAAGGGCGAGTCTGTCGCCACTTCCAGCGCCATTGGAAAGTAATACATCAAAGCCGCAAGACAAAGAAGGCTTAGCCAGAGCAGTGCAAAGCCGAGTATCATTCCAATCATTCCCATTTGCAGCAGATAATACGGGATGGCAAAAGAGACGCTGTAAAACATCAAACAAAGAATGAAATAAAACAGAATGATATGCCAGAAGCGGTTCTTAATGGCTTGCGTGTAATCGCTTATTTCAGCTTTTCTGTTGTATGCCCACTTGTGGGCAACTGCGTTCATTCCCATCATATGGAAACTGAAGGGAAGAAACAGGATCAAAAATGCAGGCATGAAATCCCAAAAAATAACGCCCAGTATTACGGCGCAAAAAACAACATTTGAAAGCGCCAGCACCAAGATATTGTCCCAGCCGTTAAAAAAACTTTTTTTGTTCAACAGTTTAAACATAAGACCACCCAGTAGAATGACGAATCATACCCATTACGAAAACTTATAAAAAACAGACACCGAAAAGCGCTTTATCAAGCGAATGTAAATCCGGTCCGATTCTTACAGCATGTCTTTATAAATGCCGGGATCCGTATCTGGAATGACTGTTGCCCCGCAGCATTTATAATAGAAGTCCACGGGTCCGACTCCGCCTATGATCGCATAAGCGTAACCGTCTGCCTTGAGAGATTCAAGGCACTTAAGCAAAAGCGCTTTTCCGATCCCTTGGCCTCTGTATTCTTCCAGGACTTCCGTTGGACCAAAATAGTCCTTAAGAGTCGCGTTGTAGCATGCAAAACCGATGATTTTATCATCTTTTACGGCAATAAACAGAGAAACCGGCTGATGGGAGAAACAGACTGCCGCTTCACCCATTGCTCTTTCCCCCATTGTCTGTTTGACAAAATCCAGAACTTGAAACATGTTCGGAGTCATGGCCCTGATAATACGGATCCCCTCTTTTTCAAGTTTCCCGGTATCGCACCCGGGAAGTTTTTCCAAATTCACTAACATATCCGGCATATTTCTTTAACCCTCTTTTCACTTGTGGAACTTAAAAAGTATTCGCTCTGTCTCAGCACACCGCCCATATAAATGTCTTCCGGCCTGAACTCCATTTTAGATCTGTACTCGCAAGGCAGGAAAATATGGTATTCTTTCGCTCCGATGATACTGTCTATTTTTTCAAAATTCCTCTCATTGATACCGCATCCCGGCATGATAACGATCCTGTCTCCCGCTTTCTGAACCAGTTCCTTGAGCAAAAATGCGCCTTCCGGAACAGTTGGCTCAAGTCCGCTGGTCAGGATCCTTTTTACGCCGAGTCCGATCAATGTCTCAAGACTGTCAAAAGCGTTCCGCGTCATATCAAAAGCACGGTGAAAAGTAACGGGGATGTCTCCTGCGAGAGAAATCAATTCCGCGGTTCTTTCCGCATCGATTGTTCCGTCGGGATTGAGCAGACCAAAGACAACGCCGTCGGCACCGGCCTCTTTAAAGATCCGCAGATCCTCTTTCATGACTTCGAATTCGGTATCCGAATAACAAAAGTCTCCGCCTCTTGGCCTGATCATTACATTGATTTTGATCTTGTCCGCTATCTTTCTGGCAATCCTGAAAGTGCCGAGCGTCGGTGTCAGGCCTCCTTCAAAAAGATCCGAACACAATTCGACTCTGTGCGCTCCGCCATTTTGAGCAGCAAGTACGCTTTCCGCGTTTTCAAGACAGATCTCAATGATCTTTTTCGTCATACATCCTCCGAACTGCTATAAAGATTATAAACCCTGAGCGCTTTTCTGAATTCCTGAAGCGTAACTTTTTCTTTGCATTCAAAGTTTACGGTTTTACTTCCGTTCAGCATAAAGTTATTATCCGTGAACCTGCCCCGGATATTACCGGCATCCAGCATAACAAAGAATGCGGGCTTTGTGTCTGACAGTTTCACGGAGAAACCTTCCTTGTTTTGCGAGATTTCATCAACAGAAAGATTCGGGTTCTCAAGTCTTGCCGCCTTTGGCCTTGTCAGAAGCAGACAACTTTCTGTACCCGCTGCGGAAACCGTCAGGAAACAGCCTTCTGTATCGATATCGTCCAGTTCTAGTTCAAACACATCTTCAACGGAAATGCTTTTCACTTCGACCTTTTTTTTCTTTTCCCAAACCGTTTCTCCGGAAAATGAAATCAGTTGAAGGACACAGTCTGTTTTTGCGTTGTCTTTTGTGTCATTTGCAACCTTAACAAACACCTTATCTCCGGTTTTGTACATTAACGGCGTAACGCCCCGGTAGAATCTCCTCGCTGAATAGTGCAGGGCTTTATACTTTCCGGAATACTCAATGCTTGACCAGGAAGAAACAGGCCATACGTCATTTAACTGCCAGTATAACGTTCCCATACAGTAAGGCATCAGAGATCTCCAATAGATGACGGCGGTTTCGATCGCGAGAGCCTGCTGAACCTGCGACAAATACAACTGGTTTTCAAATGAACCCGGCATTCTGAAGTATCTTGCAAACATCTCAATGATAATCGAATTACCGTCCTGGTTTCTCTGATGGCTTTCCATAACCGGGCTTGTCAGGTTCAGCTGATCGTCCGGAGCAAACGATTTGACTTCACTTAAAGACGGAAAACTCTGGTATCCGAATTCCGAACAGAACCTTGGCTTTACATTGTGGTAATCCTCAAAGTCTTTTCTTTCGTGCCACACACTCCAATAGTGCATATCGCCGTTTCCGTCTGAGTGCCAGTTGTCCGAGTAATCCCCGGGACCGGCACAGGGACTTGAAGGCCAGTACATTCTGTCCTGATCTTCTTCCGTGATTATTTTGTCGATCCAGTCGGTGTAGAGCTTTTCATAATCCTTCAGATATCTTTCTCTGTTCGCTATTGTTTCCTCATACCAGGTCAGCGCGCCGAGACATTCATTGTTTCCGCACCAAAGAGCTATGCAGGTCCTGCTTGCAAGCCGTCTGATCTGGTCGATCAGTTCTTCTTTTACGCTCTCAAGAAACCATTTTTCCGCCGGATATGTTGAACAACTGAACATAAGATCATGCCACAGCAAAATGCCGTATTGGTCGCAGGCATCGTAGAAGTCCTCTTTTTCATACCAGCCGCCGCCCCAGACTCTCAGCATATTCATATTGGCAAACCTGGCATCTTCAAGTATGTCAAAATACCGGTCTCTGTTCATAAGGCCGCTTCTTGCATCGAGAGGGATCCAGTTGGCGCCTTTACAGAAAATGTCCTGTCCGTTTACGCATACGACCAGTTCTTTTCCCCCGAAAGTTGTACCGTTTTTGACTTCAATTGTTCTGAATCCAATATTTCTTGTTTTTGTTTCTGAACCGACACTGACCGAAACGCTGTAAAGCGTTTGTGTTCCATATCCGTTTGGCCACCATTTTTCAACTGCTTCTTCCGGAACCGTCAAATACATTTCTGAACAGTTGCTGCCTTTTGCAAGTTCAACGGTTTTTCTGGTTTCAAAACCGGTAACGCTGCAGGTGATCTCTGTTTCGCACTTCTTGAAAGCCTGCGTATAGACTTTGAATTTCAATGTCCAGTTTCCATGGTCAAGAACCGGAACGGCAGAGAACGACTTATAGTAAACATTTTCGCATCCGTACAGAATCACATCTTCGTGAATGCCAATGCTTTGCAAACAGAGACCCCAGTCCCAGGCAGCGTTGCACTGGGCTTTTCTGACAAGATTTCTGTTTGGAGAATCGTTCATGTATCTTGAACAGGGAACAGGGTATTTCAGTTTGCTGTTCCTTTCAAGGGCCAATGTCTCGCTTGATGTGAATCTGAATTCGATTGTATTGCTTCCGTCCCTGAGAAAATCCGTTAGGTCAATTTCAAATATTCTGTGCTCATTATCAAAGGAGGAGACAGCTGAACCGTTCACGAACAGAGTGGCGACGGTATCCACTTTCTCAAGTCTTAATATCCACTTGAGGTTTTCTTTTTTCAGATCAAAGGTTCTGTATATGTCCCAGTCACTTCTTCCAATGAACAGAGTTTCCAGTTCATTGTCCGCATAATAAGGATCCGGAACGATCTTTTCATCTATGAATGTATCCTGAACCGTTCCCGGGATCTTTATTTTGTATTCTTTACCGTCTGTAATGCCGTAATTGTTTTTTTCAACCCTTGATCCCTTCAGATTCCAGGATCCGCTAAGGTTCACTGCTTTCATGGAGATTACTCCTCCCATCTTGCGGGGCTGCACAGGATATCCATTTTATAACAAAGAAGAGCTACTGCATCTTTTCTTTTTTTCGTATCGTCCCAGTTCTTTTTGTCGCCAAGCCAGAGGTTGTCCGCATAGGCAAAAACTTTCGGGAACATCATGTATTCAACTTCTCTTCCGTTATGCATTTGCTCACACCATACATTGCACTGGGCGCCGAGAATCAGTTTCCTTTGTTCTTCCGGGAGTTCTCTCATTCCAATATCCACATTCAGCACATCTTTTACGTAATACACTCCCCACTGACTCGGTTCAAAGTCATCCGTGGTAATACCCTTATCCAGATAACAGCCCTGCTGCGGGCACAGAATAACGTTATGGCCTCTTTCGGTTGCTTTTTCGGCACCCTCAAAACCTCTCCATGACATTACTACAACGGACGGATCAATGCTGGGAGCATCTACGACTTCGTCCCATCCAAGAGCTCTTTTCCCGAGGGATGCAACGATTCTGGACGCTTTAGTTGTACACCAGCCCTGAAGCTCACTCTCGGTTTGAATGCCTTCCTGTTTCATGAAATTCTGTATTTCTTCGCTTTGTTCCCACTGGACATAGGGACACTCGTCTCCGCCGATATGGAAATAGGGCCCCGGGAATATGGATGCGAGTTTCGAGAAAGCCTTTTCCAGGAAGGTCCAGAGCTCTTCGCTTGCAGGGTTCATGACATCGTCAAAAATTCCCCATCTTGTTTCGACTTCAACTTTGTTTCCGGTGCATCCGAACTCCGGGTACGCGGCAAGCAGGGCTGTTGCATGCCCCGGGATTTCTATCTCCGGAATAACGGTTATTCCGAGATCGGCACAGAAATCCACGATTTCCCGAAGATCGTCATCCGAATAAATTCCCTCATGAACCATATCGTACTTGAAGTATTCTTTTGAAACCCTTTTGCAGGAGATCTCTTTTAGCTTGTCATAACCTTCCACTTCAAATCTCCAGGCCTGGTCTTCCGTTAAATGCCAGTGGAAGAAGTTATAACCGCATAAGCCCATCATTTTAATGATTCTCTTTAATTCCTTTACAGACATGAAGTGCCTGCAGACATCTATCATAAAGCCCCTGTACTGATAGGCGGGGGAGTAGAATTCAAATTCGCAGACCGGAAGTTTTCCGTCAAAAACTGTTTTTAACTGTTCAATATAATTTATACCCTGCCTTATTTCAACTTCCGTTGTGCCAAAGATTTCAACTTTATCATTTGTAATTTTTACAAGATTGCGATCGCTCAGCGCTGTTTCTGTTGAATACGCAGAAATCGTCTCTTTGTAAGAAACATTCTTGGATTTGATTTGCGGCGTCAAGATATTTTCAATCAATTTCATGTCATCGTAGCGGCCCGGCACCCGTGACTTCAGTCATGCGGGGAACTCCGCATCTTTCCTTTCTTTAATAATTGCGTTGCTTTATACAGCAGTTTTGGGAGTTTATCCCCCTGAACCTTTATTAACATTGTACAGTCAGGTTGATTGCTTGTCATCAGTCTCTGCCGATCTGCATACCAAACAATACGTTTTACTTCACAAAAAATAGCGGGTTCATAAGAACCCGCTATACAGTTAACCTGGATTATTTGTTGTTGAAAGCGAGCCAAGCATCGTTTACGGTCTTAGCTGCTTCTGCCGGTGTGGTTGCGTCGAGACCAATCTGCGCAAGTTCCTGGTTGATAACTTCATAAACAGAAGGATCAAGGACACCGTCAATAACCGGGGTAGCGACCTGGATTCTGCCATACCAGTCAGATCTCTTAGCTACCAACGGCTCGAGGTTGTTCTCTTCACAAACCTTTGCAACATCGATGGAAGTCATGGACGGGAATGCAGCACCTGTTGTCAGTCTCCAGGTCTGTACATATTCGCCCTCCAGGTATTTAACAAGAGTCCAAGCGGCTTCAAGTTTAGCCGGATCTTCTCCTGCAGCCTTGGAGATTGCCCAACCTGTTCCAACAACAGCAGAGTTGGATTCATGTACAACTTCGCCATCAAGTGCCGGGAAGTTGATCAGCTCGATATCTGTCTGCTGAGCTTCCGGTGCAAACAGAGCATCACCTGTGCTTGTATCTGTCTGGAAAGAAGCACATGCCCAGTCACCGTCAATGTAGAAGGCATATTTGCCCTGTGCAAAGTCGGCTCTGCCGGAACCATAAGCGATAGACAGGGTATTTCTGTTGATGATTCCATCTTTGTACAGATTGTCAAGAGCTGTAAGAGCGTTTACAAACCACTCATCTTCAAAGGTGATTTCGCCGGCTGCCAGTCTGTCATACCAGTCAGCTCCGCCGAATCTGCCCGCCAGAAGTGAGAACAGACAGGACTGCATTACCCAACCGTCCTGGCAGTCCATCTGGATGCAGCCAATGCCTTTTGCTGCAAGAACATCTGCGCAGTTCTTCAGCTCAGCATATGTTGTCGGGATTTCAAGGCCGTTCTCTCTGAGAACTTTTGTGTTGACAAACATCATTGATGTAGCGGTCAGTCCGTTCGGGAGTTCTCCGAGGTAGCCGCCCAGCTGATCAACGATACATGCCGGGTTGTATTTGTCTGCCAGACCGTCTCTCTCAAGAAGAGGTCTCAGGTCATAAAGAAGTCCTTCTGTGTGCAGCGTGGAGGACCTTCCGCTCGGCCATGCATAAACTACGTCCGGCAGGTTGCCCTGTGCGGCGTAAGCTTCTACCTTCTGATGGAAAGGCTCATTGAACAGATCTTCCCTGACGATCTCGATCTCAGGATGTTCTGCGGTGAACTTATCCCAAACTTCGGAGATTTCGTTTGCGCTGTTGGGTTCTGACATATCAATGTAGTTAAGAACCCTGAGTTCCACTTTCTCAGCGGGAGCGGGAGCTTCTTCTGCTGCCGGTGCTGCAGCGTCTGCAACAGCCGCCTGTACCTGAGCAGCAACTTCTTCGACTTTTTTCTCGTCTACTGTGCCGTCTGCGTTGCAAGCAACCAGAGCGAATACCATGCACAGAGCAAGAACGAGTGCTACGATCTTTTTCATGTTTCTCCTCCTTAAAAGATATACGTTTATTTCCATGGCTTTCACCATTGAAACCGATAGTTCAAAGAACACTTTGACACAGGGACAGTATAGCATATGCAATTTCATTCGGCAACTACAACCATAGGTGAATTTGTACCCATAAGTGATCCAAAAGGAGGGAAACTTAAACAGTTTGTCAGAATCGGCTCTTATCGCTGGAGTTTTTTCCTAAAGGTACAGCGGTTGCGGCAACCGGCCCGATCCGTCTGAGGATCATCTGCTCCACCAGCTTTTGCTGTGGTATTATGAAAGTGGTCAGCGGTGCGATGGTTGGCGTGACAACCTCTTCTGTGCCGTTGGCGGCCTCGGTTCCGGGCATCTGCGCACTGTATATCGCACGGATCTACGGGATCCTGACTTCCGGATACACTCCGCAGCAACTGCATTTGGCTTTTCCCAAGCCATGGGCTGCCGCCGGTCGTCCGCACATGCCTGATAAAACGTTGTTTCCCAAATAACACGGAAGAATCGCAAATATCAGCCGATATGGCAGAAACAGGAGGAATAGAACAATCGATATCATGGATCAGTTTTTTATCCGTTTTCCTGATTTCAAGAAAAAGGCTGTCACGCTCAGTTATGATGACGGGGTCATACAGGACAGGCAGGTCGTTCGTCTGCTCAATGAGCACGGGATGAAAGGGAGTTTCAACCTGAACAGCAGTTCTCTGCTGGACCCTGACACCGTAACGGGTTCCAGACCACGGCTGACAGCAGAGGAGGCAATCCTGCTGTATGACGGTCATGAGATTGCCGTTCACAGTCTGACGCATCCGTTCCTCACACAGCTGCCCGCAAACCGCGCAACGTGGGAAGTGCTGAAAGACAGACAAAATCTGGAGACACTGTTCCACAGGATCGTCCGCGGAATGGCATACCCTATGGGACATTTTGACGACGCGCTCGTACGGATATTGGAAAACTGCGGCATCGTCTATGCCCGTACCACCGTCAGTTCCCGCGGTTTCGATCTGCCGTCAGACTGGCTGCGGCTCCAACCCACCTGCCATCACGATGATCCGGAACTTCCTTCTCTCTGCGAACAATTTCTTGCCCTCGATTATCCCTATGATTCCAAACTTTTCTGTCTCTGGGGCCACGGATATGAGTTTGACGAAAATGACAACTGGGATGTCCTGGAACGTTTTCTTGACCGAATGGGCGGTCGGAACGACATCTGGTATGCAACCGGCATAGATATCTGCGAATATATGAGGACCGCAGGCTCGCTGCAACTTTCCGCAGACGGACGGATTGTTTTCAACCCCTCCGCCACGGAAGTATTTCTGGAGTATCACGGGAAAGAAATTGTGATCCGCCCCGCGGAGACACTCTATCTGCCATAGGGACGCTCCTAACAGACATACAATGTTTGTATTAGGAAAAGGCGCCGGTGAACTGCACCTTGCGTGTCATTGAGCAGAGAAACAGGCAAAAAAATACTCTCCAACACTGGAGAGTATTTTTTGGTGCCGGAAGTGGGACTTGAACCCACACGGTATTGCTACCAACGGATTTTGAGTCCGTCACGTCTGCCAATTCCATCATTCCGGCAAATCAAGCAAGGAATACTTTAACATAAAACACCATGAAAAACAAGCACCATACTTCCGCCGGCCGCGTCAAAACAACGGGGCGGTCAGGAGACTGGATCCGCCGGAGTCCAGCCGGTGACTTTGACTTTCTTTTTCAGGATCCGGACAACGCTTTCGTTGATCCTTTCCTCCGTCAGTGTCCCGTTCTCGGCCGCGTTTGTCAGGGTCTCCATGATCTTTGTCTGCAGATCGTGCCTGGGGCCGCAGAGAATGAGGTCGCCCCCGGCAAGAATAAAACGGACCGCGGCATCACCGACATTGTATTTTGAAAGCAGCCCGCTCATACGGAAGTCATCGCTCATGACCAGACCGTCATGCCCCATTTCTTCCCGCAGCAACCCCGTGATGATTTTGGAAGACATGGAGGCGATATCCTCATTGTCCAGCTCCGGATAAGAGATATGTGCCACCAGAACGGTATCCACTCCGTCTTCTACGGCTGCCCGGAAGGGGATCAGATCGTACCCGTTCATCTGTTCAGCTGTTTTCCGGATCACCGGGGTTGTGGAATGGGAGTCAGAGGTCGTTCCGCCGTGTCCGGGGAAGTGTTTCGCAACGGACAGACACGATGCATCCCGCAGTCCGTCGATTATGGCACATCCGATCTTTGCCGTGGTTTCCGCATTGCTGCTGATGATCCTGGTCCGGAGGACTGTTTTCATAGCTTCCTCGGACACATCCAGTACGGGAGCCAGATTCATGTTGATGCCGACATCCTTCAGCTTTTTGCCGACCCGGAGAAACTGGGAATAGGCAAGGTCATAGTCGTTCTTCCTGCCGAGCGTCCGTGCGGAGGACGGTGCGGGCGACCATTTGAACCGTTGAACCACTCCGCCTTCGATATCAATGCTGACCAGATAGGGGATCCCTGTGGGATTGTTGGATTCGACCCGGTTGGTGAGCTTCCTTGCGGTATTGAATCCACCGCTGTCGTCGGACCGGTGGATGTTGCTGCCGTAGAGTACGGCGTTGCCCACGTGATACTGCTCAACGATGGCTTTGAATTCCTTATCCAGAGTGCTTGTGCCTGAAAAACCGAACATGACGAGCTGTCCGAGCTTGTCCCGGACGGACATGTTTTCCACATAACGCTCCAGCTGCCCCTCCTTTGCAACGGGAGCCGGGGTGTCCGCGACAGGAACGGGTTCCGTTTCCGGATCACCGGACGGGACGTCGGCGGGTGGGATTTCCGGCTTCGCCTGCTCCGGAACGGACGTATTTGCCGCTTCGGGGACGGGTGCGGTGGAAGCGGAAGGCGTGCGGCAAGACCTCGTCAGAAGGCAGACAACAAGAACCGTGACGGCGATCACGATCAAAGTGCCTATCATCCATTTCAGTGATTTTTCACGCAATGCAACGGTCTCCCGGTTAAAAGCTCATACAGACATATTTTAGACGGAAATACGAAAAAAAGAAACTGTCCGTTTTTGCGCATCTGCCTCAGGAACGCAATTCCCCTGAATAAACATGTGGTCGGTTCCAAAAAGAAAATACTCTTGCATTAAAAAGGCGATTCATGTAAAATACGACTTGTGTCCGGGGATGTAGCCCAGCTGGTTAGAGCGCTTCGTTCACATCGAAGAGGTCAAGGGTTCGAGCCCCCTCATCCCCACCAAACAGGAACCCTGATTCCAATGGAGAAACAGGGTTCTTTTCATATCTCAAACGCAAAGAAATACGCGTAATATGTTATAATTTCACTATGAATATTTTATTTTTAACTATTTATATTGTATCCACCGCGATACACCTTTATGCGTCGAAGAAAAAGAACCAGAAACTCAGAGACATAACGAAGCCTTTTATTCTGACATCGCTTCTTGGCTTCTATTGTGTTATGGCCCGTCCGCCGATGACCATGATGATATTGGCGCTTATTTTCTCATGGCTCGGCGATGTGTTCCTGATAGGCCGCGGGGTCAAATGGTTCACAGTCGGCGGCATCGCGTTCATGATCAGCCATGTTTTCTTTATTCTTGCATACAATACCCAGGTCGACTTCTCAAAAATCAATATTATACCTGTGGTGATCATTGCGCTGCTGTACACGGTCGCAACCTTTATCGAGTTCAAGAACCTCAAGGGCTGGCTGCCAAAGCCGCTGTTCTATCCCATGTTCTTCTATCTTCTGATAAACAGCACCATGAACTGCTTCGCGTTCTACAGGATGCTCTCAAATCCGTGTCTTGCGACAGTGACGACATTTGTCGGCGCTTTGATGTTCTACATTTCAGACTGTACGCTTTTCTTTGTCCGCTTCAAAAAGGACGGAAAAGAAAGAGACCATTTTGTCGTTATGCTTACTTATTCCCTGGGAGAGATGCTTATCGTTCTAGGAATGCTGTAATGTCACAGATATAAGAAGGAGGAAGTCATGAAATACTATCTTTACAACTCAAAATCCAACAACGGGATCAAACCCCAGGTTGGCGAGGGCATTGAACTGATCGACGCGGTGGACCTTGATTACAGGGCATATTTTGACAAATTGAACCCTGAAGACGAGGTCGTCCTCCTGGGCGGCGACGGAACGCTCAACTACTTTATCAATGCCATGAAGGGATATGAGATCAAAAACAACGTTTATCTTCTCGGGGTCGGCACGGGAAACGACTTTTTGACAGATATCGGAAAAGCGCCGGGAGAAGAAATACTCGTAAACAAGTATCTTGAAAATCTTCCGACGGTCCGCGTAAACGGGATGGAGCAGCTCTTTATCAACAATATGGGCTACGGGATCGACGGCTACTGCTGCGAGGTCGCGGACCAGATCAAGGAAAAGACGCCGAACAAGGAGATAGACTACTCCGGCATTGCGATCAAGGGACTGCTTTTCCACTTCAAACCCTGCCACGCAAAAATAACCGTGGACGGGAAGACATATGAATATGACAATGTCTGGCTTGCTCCGACAATGAAGGGAAGATACTACGGCGGCGGCATGGATATTGCTCCGGATCAGGACAGATTTTCCGACAAACTGACCGTTGTCGTTTTCTCCTGCAAGTCGAAACTGAGCGCGCTGATTGCTTTCCCGTCCATCTTCAAGGGCGAACATGTTTCCAAAACCGGTATGTTCCACTTCTTTACCGGAAACAAGATCAAAGTTGAATTCTCAAGGCCCTGCGCCGCTCAGATCGACGGTGAAACGGTTCTGAATGTCAGCGAATACGAGGCCGAACTTTAAGATTCCGGGGCATTGAGTGCCGGAGATAACTTTACAAAGGAGAACGCGGGCTTCCTCCCAAGGGCGGGAGCCCGCCGTCAGATAGAATGAAAACCGACAAGATGGCCGTCCGTGTCATTATCCTGTTTATCGGTCTGATCATTGCCCATTTCGGGGTGACACTGTTCCTGCTTGCCGATCTGGGCTCCGACCCGTTCAATGTTTTTATCCAGGGTCTGTTCCGGGTGATCACCCCGAAGGTGTCTTCTCCTTTGATCACACACGGAAGGGTGCACATGGCAGTCAGCCTGCTGATCATCGTTATCCTGCTGATCACAGACCGGTCTTACATCAAGATCGGAACGGTGATCTGCATGGTCTTCGGCGGACCGATCATTGACGTTTTCACAAAACTTCTCGCGCCTTTGGGACTCGGGGAAGCGTCCCTGGTCGTACGGATCCTGGTCAACTGTCTGGGATGCGTGATCCTCGCCTATGGCATGACTGTGGTGATCAAATCAGACGCCGGTACAGGACCGAACGATCTTGTGGCGGTGGTCATCAGCGACAAGCTCAAAAAGAAATTCGGGATCGTGCGGATCATTGTGGATGTCTGTTTCGCGGGCATCGGGTTCCTGCTTGGCGGAACGGTCGGCATCGGAACGGTTATCTGCGCT
>R22__coassemble_1312_pt1 | contig 12815 bp, 9 predicted proteins | sample R22__metabat2_high_PE_038 | metagenome-assembled genome bin R22
CTGTATACTCGTGGTATTAGGGGAAATAGCGATAATATGAGATGGAATGATTTCAAAATGACAGAAAAAAAGGACGGGTTGCTGACTCTTTTGGCGGCGGTTTTTGTCCTGATGCCTTTTGTGACGCATCTGCTGATAGGACTGTCTAAAGCGGTCACGGCATATGTTCTTTTTCCTCTTTCGCTTCTTTTGACCGGCGGGTATCTGTACGCGAACCGGGGAAGGTCTCTCCGACTGGAAGAAAAGCTTGTTTGCGCTCTGCCGCTATGGTTTGTTGTCGGCTGCGCTGTGAATTATGCGACTGGTGTTACGACCATCGGATATCCGTTTTTTGCGAGCATCGTATCCGTCGCACTGTTCTGCTTCTTCTTTTTCCGTATGATTTCAGAAAAGGAATCGGAAAGGGCACTCCGTATATTCGCATGGTGCTGGGCTGCTCCGGTCACTTTGGCGTCCCTGTTCGGAATCTATCTTGCTGTTACCGGTACAAAACTGTCCAGAGCCGGGCATGATGAGCCCATCGGAGTCACGGGCGAGGGACGACTGTTCCTGTTCGGAAATCCGAATACGTTTGGAGTCATCTGCTGCATTGCGCTGGCGCTTCTTCTTTATCTGCTCCTGCGTGAGAGGAAGAAGGGACTGATCGGAACGGAAGCCGGTATGGCGGCGGTCGTCTTTATCGGGCTGGCACTGTCCGACTGCCGGTCTGCAAAGATAGCGATGCTTCCCGCACTGTTTTTGTTTGGATTTTTCCTGGTGAAACGGATCACGAAAAAAGCCGGAAAACGGGAGATCGTCCTTGCCCTGACGGCGGGGATTCTCCTCTGTGTCTGCATGGTATTGGCATGGTCCGGCATCAAAAAGGGAATCAATGCGATTCTTGACGCGGAGTACAGCGTATCTGACGGAACAGAGGCATCCGAAAAAGTGGATCATCTGGATTCCAGGGATTATACGGTTACGGAAGATCTGTATGATACGGCGAATGTCAGACTCGTCCTTTGGAAATATGCAATGGAACATATTGCGGACAGACCTTTGTCCCTGATCCTCGGATATACCCCTATGGCGGTCAAGGATGAGTTTATCGCACCGAATCCGGGCATTATCACGGTATATGATCATATTCACTGCGGTTACATCGGACTGCTGATCAGTTACGGACTGGTCGGCGTTGCCGGGACGCTGTTGTTCCTTGTCCTGCTGCTGATCGCTTCCTGCAGGATCCTGTTTTCCGGATCGGACAGAATCTCGGACGCGGAGCGGTTCCTTCCGGCCATTCTTGCATTGATTCTGATCGTGAACTGCACGGAGGAACTGCTGTTCACCAGAGACACGATTCAGGAAACCAATGTCTTTTTTGCTCTGATCGCCGGCTATGTTTTTATGAAGGCCGGAAAACTGAAGAAAAATCAAACTTTGTCATCCGGAGATAAATAAATGGCATTTCCACAAAATCTGATTCGAAATTTCTGTATCATTGCGCACATCGACCATGGAAAGTCAACTCTGGCGGACCGGCTCATGGAACTGACGGATACCGTGTCTCAGCGGGACATGGAGGAGCAGCTGCTGGATTCCATGGATATTGAACGGGAGCGGGGAATTACCATCAAAGCTACCGCGGTGCGGATGTTTTATAACCATTCCGATGGGCAGCAGTATATGTTCAATTTGATCGACACTCCGGGGCACGTGGACTTTACGTACGAGGTCAGCCGGGCACTGGCAGCCTGCGAAGGCGCCGTGCTTGTGGTGGATGCTACCCAGGGTATTGAGGCTCAGACTCTGGCGAACGTGTATCTTGCCGTGGACAACGGTCTGGAAGTCATGCCTGTGATCAACAAGATCGATCTGCCGTCCGCCGAGCCTGACCGGGTGGTGGAAGAGATTGAGGACGTCATCGGGATCCCGGCGCAGGATGCGCCGAAGATCTCCGCAAAAAACGGCATGAACGTGGAGCAGGTGCTTTCCCAGATCGTGGATCTGATCCCGCCGCCGAAGGGTAAAGTTTCGGAGCCGCTGAAAGCTCTGATTTTTGACTGCGTATACGATAATTACAAGGGAGCTCTTTCTTTTGTCCGGATCATGGACGGCGCTGTCCGCGCCGGGGATGTGATCCGTTCCATGGGAACCGGAAAAGAATTCGAAGTGACAGAGGTGGGTGTTTTCACGCCAGCGCTGACGCCAACGGAGGAACTGTCGGCCGGCGAGGTCGGTTATATCGCGGCATCCATCAAGAGCGTGGCGGAGACAAAGGTGGGCGATACCCTGACTCTGGCGTCCAATCCCGCTGCCGAAGCGCTGCCGGGTTACAAGCAGGTCCAGCCGATGGTGTTCTGCGGCGTCTATCCGGCAGACGGCGCGCATTACGACGACTTGCGGGACGCACTGGAAAAGCTGCAGCTCAACGACGCTTCGCTTTCCTTTGAACCGGAGACATCCGTTGCGTTGGGTTACGGCTTCCGTTGCGGATTCCTGGGGCTGCTTCATATGGAGATCATTCAGGAACGGCTGGAACGGGAGTTTGATCTGGATCTGGTCACAACGGCACCTTCCGTTATCTACAGGGTCCATATGCTGAACGGGGAGGAGCGGCTGATCGATAACCCGTCCAATCTCCCGCCCGTTACGGAGATCGATTACATGGAGGAGCCGGTGGTTAAGGCTAATATCATGACTCCTTCCTCATATGTGGGAGCGATCATGGATCTTTGCCAGGAAAAACGCGGGATATTCATTGACATGGACTATATTGAGGAGACCCGCGTGGAGATGCATTACACGATGCCGCTGAACGAGATCATCTATGACTTTTTTGACCAGCTGAAGTCCAGAAGCCGGGGCTATGCTTCCTTTGACTATGAACTGTCAGGGTATATGAAATCCAATCTTGTAAAGCTGGATTTCCTCTTGAACGGGGATATGTGCGACGCGCTGTCGGTCATTGTGCACAAAGACCGCGCATATCCGAAGGGACGGGCAGTCGCTGAAAAATTGAAGGAAGTTATCCCGAGACAGCAGTTTGAGATTCCGATCCAGGCAGCTATCGGCGGGAAGGTCATTGCCCGCGAGACAGTCAGTGCTGTCCGGAAAGATGTTCTTGCCAAGTGCTACGGCGGTGATATCACCCGTAAAAAGAAACTTCTGGAAAAACAGAAGGAAGGTAAGAAACGGATGCGCCAGGTTGGAACGGTTTCCGTACCGAGCGAGGCGTTTATGAGCGTGCTCAGGATCAACTGATGGAAAGCGCAGGAATCTATATCCACATTCCGTTCTGTGTCCGGAAATGTCTTTACTGCGACTTTGTTTCCGCACCGGGGTCTGCCGGAATGATTCAGACCTATCTGGATGCGCTCTGCCGTGAAATCAGCCTGACAGCGGAGATCCTGCCGGAGCGTGCTTACCGGACCGTGTTTTTCGGGGGAGGGACTCCTTCTCTGATGACCGGAGAACAGTTAAAAAAGGTAATGCGTACTTTGCGTACGCATTTTTTGATTTCTTCGGATGCCGAGGTCACCATGGAATGCAACCCTGGAACTTTGACGGAGAAGAAACTCGAGGGGTACATTGAGGCGGGGGTCAACCGCTTGTCCGTAGGACTGCAATCGGCGGATGATGCAATTCTCCGGTCCATTGGACGGATCCATGACTATTCGGACTTTCAACGGACGGTTGAGCTGATCCGGAAGGCGGAAATGGATAATTTCAACGTGGACATCATGCATGGGCTTCCGGGACAGGACATGGAGACTTATCTGGACACTATCCGAAAGGCGGCTGATACGGGGGCAACACATATTTCGGCTTACGGGCTTATTCTGGAAGAGGGGACGGCTCTTTTTCAAAGAGTCAACAGTGGAGAAGCGTTTCTTCCGGATCCGGATGAGACAGCGGATATGCAGGATGCCGGGATCGATCTGCTGGAGGAGTACGGCTTTCACCGGTACGAGATATCCAATTTTGCAAGGTCGGGCAGACAGTGCCGGCACAATCTGAATTACTGGAAGAACGGGGAATATGCCGGGTTCGGGATCGCGGCGCATTCCGCCATGCGAAGGGACGGGTGGATCAGATGGGCCAACGGACCGGAACTGCCCCGGTATATCAGTGCGCTGGAAGAGGGCGGCTTGCCGGAACAGCAAATGACCCGTATTGGAATAGAGGAAGAAATGTTTGAAAGTATCATGCTTGGACTGCGGATGATTCGCGGCGTTGAAATCACTTCTTTTTCAAAACGGTTCGGGATATCTCCGCTGGAGAAGTACAGAGAGCCTGTTCAGGAACTCCGGAACAAAAGGTGGCTGAATGAATCCCTGCTGGAAGAGGGTTTTCTAGCTTTGAACCGCAGGGGATTGGATCTGCAGAACCCCGCACTGGAACTCTTCATGAACTGATTTTTCAAATTCACCAGTTTGTCACAATTTTGCTATAGCGTTTCCTTGACTTTGAACGGGGAAAAAGTTATTCTTTACACATAGATTAGCACTCAAACACTTCGAGTGCTAACAAGAAGAGAGAGGAGGACGGAACATGCAGTTGGATGAGAGAAAACTGAAGATTCTTCAGACGATCATTGACGAATATGTTCTGTCAGCGGCTCCGGTCGGATCCCGGTCCATCAGCAAGAACCCGGATTTCAACCTTTCCAGCGCCACGATCCGAAATGAGATGGCGGATTTGGAGGAAATGGGTTTTCTGGAGCAGCCGCATACCTCCGCGGGCAGGATTCCATCGGACAAAGCTTACCGGCTTTATGTTGACAGCATCATGAACCGTGCTCAGCTTTCAAAAGATGAAATCAAGTCGATCCGGAGACACTTTTCAAATAAGATCTCGGAGGTCAATGATGTCATCCGCCAGACCGCGAAGGCAATTTCTTCCGCGACGAATTATACGGCGCTGGTCCTGGCTCCGGAGATCGAGATTGATACTCTCAGGCATATTCAATTGGTGCCGCTGATCCCCGGAAAAGCGCTGCTGGTCGTTGTGACGGCCACCGGATTTGCCAAGGATGCGATCATCCGTATTCCCCAGGGTGTTTCAACGGATGAAATGACGAGGATATCCGCATTGCTGACCGAACGGCTTCAGGGTTGCCGGATGGATAGGGTCGGAGAATGTATCCAGACGGAACTGATGAACGAAATGACTGACCGGCGGGAGTTTTTGAACGGGATCGTCGATACCATTGACAGAAAGATCTCAACGCACGGAAAGAGCGTTGAACTGGCGGGAGCCGGGAATATGCTCCATTATCCGGAGTATGCAGATTTACAGAAGGCGAGGACTTTTCTGACAGCGGTGGAGGGGCAGGAGACCCTTTACAACATGCTCAAGAGAGCCAGTTCCCTGGAATTCACCATTACGATCGGTCAGGAAAACGAGCAGACGGAACTGAAAGACTGCAGCGTGGTGACCGCTACGTACCGGATGGGATCCCACGAAATGCCGATGGGAACGATCGGGGTCATAGGGCCGACCAGAATGAATTACGCAAAGGTAATATCTGTGCTGGAGTACATGCGCAGAAGCCTTGGAGAAGTTTTAAGCAATTACATCGAGGAGGACTAGAGGATTGTCTAAGAAGAAGGAAATGAAGCAGGAAGAGAAGGCTCCAAAGGAGCAGACACCCGAAGAAACCATGGAAGAAACGGTGACCGAGGAACCGAAGCAGGACGGTGCGGAGCCGGAGAGCTACACGCTGACTGCGGAAGAGTTCAAAGCCGCTCAGGAGCATATCGAAAAACTAAAAAAAGAGAAAGAGGAAACAGTTCTTCTTTTGCAGAGGAACCAGGCGGATTTCGACAATTTCCGCCGCAGGAACGCTTCCGTGCGGGCAGACAGTCTGGAAGAGGGAAAGCGGGACTGCATAAAGGAACTTCTTCCGGTTCTTGACAATTTTGACCGGGCCCTTGAGGCAAAGGTGGAATGTGAACAGGATGAAGGATGGAGAGACGGGATCATTCTGGTGCATAAACAATTGCTGGATGCCCTTCAGAAGATGGGACTCAGTGAAATAGAAACAGACGGAAAGTTTGATCCGAACCTGCATAATGCCGTGATGCAGGGAACCGAGGAAGGGAAGGAGTCCGGAGATATAATCCAGGTATTCCAGAAAGGATATCGCGTGGGCGAGAAAATTATCCGGCCTTCCATGGTAAAAGTAGCGGAATAAATACATAGATTCATTAAAGTTTAAAAAGACAAACAGGAGGACATAAAAATGGGTAAAATTATTGGTATCGATCTTGGAACAACAAATTCTTGCGTAGCAATTCTTGAAGGCGGACAGCCTGTCGTAATTCCGAATTCCGAAGGCTCCAGAACAACACCGTCCATCGTGGCGTTCAAAGACGGAGAGCGTCTCGTAGGCACCATCGCCAAACATCAGGCGATCACAAATCCGGAGCGCACGATCGCTTCCATTAAGCGTGATATGGGTTCTGACCGTAAGGTCTCCATTGACGGAAAAGACTATACTCCCCAGGAGATCTCCGCAATGATCCTGCAGAAACTGAAACAGGAAGCGGAGAGTTATCTCGGTGAGCCTGTGACGCAGGCGGTCATTACAGTCCCGGCTTACTTCACTGACAGTCAGCGTCAGGCAACAAAGGATGCCGGACGTATTGCCGGTCTGGAAGTGCTCCGTATCATCAACGAACCGACAGCGGCCGCTCTTGCGTACGGCATGGACAAGGAAAGCAACCAGAAGATTCTGGTTTATGACCTTGGCGGCGGAACATTCGATGTTTCCATCCTTGAGATCGGTGACGGTGTATTCGAAGTTCTGGCAACAGCCGGTAACAACCGTCTCGGCGGTGATGACTTTGATCAGCGGCTGATGGACTATATTGCAGATGAGTTCAAAAAGACCAATGGCATTGATCTCAGAAACGACAAGATGGCCATGCAACGTCTGAAAGAAGCGGCGGAGAAGGCGAAGATCGACCTTTCCGGTGTAGCTCAGACCAACGTTAACCTGCCGTTCATTACGATGGATTCTTCCGGGCCGAAACATCTGGATATCACCATCACCCGTGCGAAGTTCAATGAGCTGATCGATGATCTCATTGACAAGACCCGTGTATGCGTTGAGAAATGTCTCAGCGATGCCGGACTCACATCCGCACAGATCGACAAAGTTATTCTGGTCGGCGGTTCTTCCCGTATTCCCGCAGTCCAGGAGATGGTCAAGAAGATCACCGGGAAAGAGCCCTTCAAGGGAATCAATCCGGACGAATGCGTGGCAATCGGTGCTGCAATCCAGGGCGGCGTTCTTGGCGGCGAAGTCAAGGATATCCTCCTTCTGGATGTTACTCCGCTGTCCCTCGGTATTGAGACAGTCGGCGGTGTATTCACAAGACTGATCGACCGCAACACCACGATCCCGACAAAGAAGAGCCAGATCTTCTCCACAGCGGCAGACGGACAGACCAGCGTGGAAGTCCATGTTCTGCAGGGCGAGCGTGAGATGGCACAGTATAACAAGACGCTGGGCAGATTCCAGCTTGCAGGAATCGCTCCCGCACCCCGCGGTGTTCCGCAGATTGAGGTCACTTTTGACATTGACGCCAACGGTATCGTACATGTCAGCGCAAAAGATCTCGGGACAGGCAACGAGCAGAAGGTCACAATCACAGCTTCCAGCAATCTCTCCGAGGATGAGATCAAGAAGGCTGTGGATGAAGCGGAGAAATTCGCCGGTGAAGACAAGAAGCGGAAGGAAGAGGTTGAAGCCCGCAACCAGGCGGATCAGTTGATCTACTCTACTGAGAAGAGCCTGAAAGAACTTGGCGATAAGCTGGATGCTCAGGACAAGGGATTCATCGAGAGCGGTATTGCCGATCTGAAGAAAGCTCTGGAAGGAACCGATATTGAGGCAATCAAGTCCGCAACGGAGAAACTGACGGAGGTCAGCTACAACTCCTTCGGTAAGGTTTACCAGCAGCAGGCAGGTCAGCAGGCAGGCGGCGCAGGTCCGGAAGACCCGGGCCCGCAGGCTGAGCAGCCGAACAACGATGACAATGTTGTTGATGCCGATTATGAGGTCGTCGACGACAAATAAGGACAGTAAAAAGAAGTACGGAGGCACACAACTTCTGTGTGCCTCCGAGTGATGTAAACAGGAAGGCGCCCGCCGTTGCGGGCAGATAAAGGTGACAGTCTATGGCAGAAAAAAGGGATTATTATGAGGTGCTCGGTGTAAAAAAAGACGCTACTGAGGCTGAGATCAAGAGCGCTTTCAGAAAACAGGCGAAATCCTGTCATCCCGATCTGCATCCGGGGGACAAGGAAGCCGAGGCAAGGTTCAAGGAATTGAACGAAGCCGCAGAGGTACTTTCGGACCCAGAGAAACGCGCGAAATATGACCAGTTTGGTCATGCGGCATTTGATCCCGCCCAGGGCGGACAGAATCCGTTTGAGGGATTCGGCTTCGGCGGTTTTTCCGATATTTTCGATACCATGTTCGGCGGAGGATTTGGAGGAGGTTCCACAAGGTCGAGAAGCGGTCCGGTACCGGGAAACGATCTCCGGTACAATCTAACGCTGACATTTGAGGAAGCCGCGTTTGGCGTAAAGAAGGAGATCACCATTCCCCGGGAAGAAAGCTGTGCGACCTGCGGCGGTACCGGCGCTAAGAAGGGAACGGAACCCACCCGGTGTACGACTTGCGGAGGGACCGGTTCGGTCCGGACGCAGCAGAACACGATTCTGGGTTCCTTTACGTCCACCCGCCCCTGCAGCGTGTGCAACGGAACAGGAAAGATCATCAAGGATCCCTGCCCGGATTGTAAAGGTACGGGAAGGATCCGCAAGAACAAGAAGCTGATCGTTAACGTTCCCGCGGGAATCGACAACGGACAGACGATCTGTCTGACCGGAGAGGGAGAAGCGGGCCACCGGGGCGGCCAGCGCGGAGATCTGTATGTAACAGTATCCGTACGTCCGAGCAAGACCTTTGTAAGAAAAGGATACGATCTGTTTGTGGATATTCCGATCAACTTTACGGTTGCCGCTCTTGGCGGAGAGGTCATTGTGCCAACGTTAAAGGGAAATGTCCGTTCCACTATTGCGGCGGGAACGCAGACCGGAACGGTTCTGAGACTTTCGGGACAGGGTATCCAGCATCTGAAAGGGAACGGCAAAGGGGATCTTATGGTTAATCTGAAGGTACAGATTCCCAAAAAACTGACGGATGAGCAGAGAGATCTTCTGGAACAGCTTGCGAAATCTTTCGGTGACAATATATCTTCCGGGAAGAAAACGATTTTCGGAAAGAGAAAGTAGCAAACCGGACAGAAAATTAACAAACGAACAACTTGAAACTGTTTGATCCCTGCGGATCACTGGAAAAGTGATCCGCAGGGATTTCTGTTCGGATAAGGGAAATTCTTGCTAAAACAGGACACATTTCATATAATGTATATTATTTTTACTGAGAAGTTTCATTTCCGGAGACAGTTATGTACGAGAAGGTAATCAAAAGAGTACTGGATATCATCTGCGCCTGTCTGGTGTTTTTATGCCTGTTTTGGGTGCTGGGTATCGTGGCGCTCCTGGTGCGGATCAACCTTGGAAAGCCGGTACTGTTCAAACAGCCAAGACCGGGAAGAAAAGGACCGGACGGCAAGGAAAAGATCTTCTGTCTGTATAAGTTCCGGACAATGACAAATGCCAGGGACGAAAACGGGAAACTTCTTTCGGATGATCTGCGTTTGAAACGCTTTGGAAAGGTGCTGCGCGATACAAGCCTGGATGAACTCCCCGAAGCATGGAACATTCTCAAAGGAGATATGTCTGTCATCGGTCCCAGACCGCTGCTGGTCAAGGACATGGTCTTCATGACGGAAGAGCAGAGAAAACGTCATGACGTGACACCCGGGCTGAGCGGTCTTGCGCAGATCAGCGGAAGAAACAACATAACCTGGGAGAGCCGCCTGTCGCTTGATCTAAAATACTCGGAAAAAATTACTTTTCTTGAGGATCTTCGAATCATGTTCGTGACAGTGGGGAAGGTGTTCAAAGCGGAACATGTCAATTCCGAAGGGATGGCCACTTCTGAGGATTTCGGGGACTATCTGCTTAGAACGGGGAAGATCACGAAAGAAGAATACGACGCAAAACAACTTGAGGCAAAAGAACTCCTGCGGGAAGCCGGGATGTGAGGATATGGCGATTCGCTTTCAGACAATTCGCTTGGAAAAAAACCGGGGCCACGGAAACGCGAGACGGGAAGCCATCCGTAACTGCACGAACAATCTGGTTGCGCTTATGGACTCGGATGACCTGTCGGTGCAGGACCGGTTTGAAAAACAGATTCCCGTTTTGGAACAAGATCCGGAACTGGCGATTGTCGGAGGACAGATCGAGGAATTCACCGGAACGCCGGAAAATGTGACCGGCAGAAGGATCGTCCCGGAAGAAGACACGGAGATCAAGGAATACATGAAACGCCGGTGCCCCATGAATCAGGTCACCGTAGCGTTCAGAAGAGATTACACGGATTTTGTCGGCGGATATATCGACTGGTACTGCAACGAGGATTACTATCTTTGGATAAGAACGGCTCTGGCGGGCGGGAAATTCAGGAATGTGCCGGATGTCCTTGTCAGGGTCAGGGTTGGCGATGCCATGAGCGCCAGGCGCGGGGGCTGGAAATATTTCAAAAGTGAGGCTGGGATCCAGAACCTGATGCTTAAGGAGGGGATGATCTCCTTGCCGAGGTACCTGTACAATATCGCGATCCGCTTTGTCGGGGAAGTTGTTGTACCATCAAAGATCCGTACAAAACTGTTCCGTTTTTTGAGAAAGCCACCGGAGACAGGAACGGAACAGCCCGCAGCTTCTGCGATTCTACAGAATAAGGCGATTCCTTTTTCAGTCGCTATGTGTGTATACGGCGGAGATAGACCGGATTGGTTTTCGGATGCGCTGGATAGCGTGATCCATCAGACGATGCCTCCGGAGGAGATCGTTTTGGTCGTTGACGGACCCGTGCCGGATGAGATTCAGAATGTAATCACAAAATATGAGACGATTTGCGGGGGTCTGCAGTGAAGGACCGAATCTGCTGGATTACATATTATCTTCGGAATATCTGGAACTATCTTACGGCTAAACTGCATGTGCCGTCTCTTTCCGTTTATCGCTATCCCGGTAAAACTTTCCTGGATTGGACAGAAACACAGGAATGGATCAGGAACCGGATCCTTTCCGGCACCCCGACCATGGTCGCAAGGTATGGCGGAAACGAGTCCCATGTCACCGGAGAAGCCATCGGGATGGAATTGGGACTGATGAAAGGAATCCGGAAAAAAATCCTTTTGCAGATCAACAGGGACGCAGGGTTGTTTCCCTACGGAAACGAGACTGCATACCGCTTCGGAATGTTGATGAAGGAGTCATCTGCACAGTTGGATCTTCTGGCTGTGTGGCGCACCGTCATGCAGGATTATCTGATCAACTGCATCTGCCCGGAGGGGATGGCGGTTACAAGGCTGGACAATATCGAGCCGTATTACGGGGAACATCCCTGGACTTCCGCCTTGAAGGGTAAGAAGGTTCTTGTGATCCATCCGTTCAAGGATACCATCGAGGCACAGTACCGGAAACGGGAACGGCTGTTTGCGGATCCGGAGATCCTTCCGGAGTTTCAGCTCCGTGTCGTGAAAGCGGTCCAGACCATTGCCTATTCTGAAGACAGCCGGTTTTCATCCTGGTTTGAAGCTCTGGACTTTATGTATGGGGAAGCCATGAAAGAGGATTTTGACGTGGCGATCATCGGTTGCGGGGCATACGGATTTCCTCTTGCCGCGAAGATCCGGGAAAGCGGAAAGATTGCGATCCATCTGGGCGGTGCGACCCAGCTTCTCTTCGGAATCAAGGGAAAGCGCTGGGACGGAAACCCCAGAATATCCGCACTCTATAATGGTGACTGGACACGCCCGCTCCCGGAGGATGTGCCGGAACAGGCCGGATCTGTGGAGGACGGCTGTTACTGGTGAGCCGTCGAAGGGATTTATTCATCCGAAACAGCCGAAACGGCTGTTTTTTTTGAATTATCGCTTTTTCTGTGAACAAAAGCGCGAAAATGATAACACATATTCCTTTCATGGTATAATTTTCTAACATGATAATAAGGGGGAGTATGCTCGCTTGAAAGTCCTGCTGGTCAGCAATCTGGTACTGGATAGAACTTCTAACATGGGAAAGACATTCCTGTCTTATTTTGACGCGTTTTCTCCCGATGAGATCGCGCAGTTCTTTATTTATTCCGAAGTACCTACAGACGACGGGACCTGCAGGAGATATTACCGGTTTACGGACCGGGATGCGGTCCGTTCCATTTTTTGCCGGAAGACGCAGGGCACAATATTCGGGTCGGACGATATTGACAGAACCCGAACGGACCCGAGAGTGGATACCGGAATCCAGACAAAGATTTACAGGGCAGGCAGCAAGAAAACTCCTTTTATTCACATGATGCGAAATTTTGTCTGGAAGATGTCCCGCTGGAAATCCGAAAAGCTTCTGGACTGGATCAGGGATTTTGGTCCGGATGCGGTCTTTTTCGCGTCCGGAGATTCCCTGTTTATGTACAACATCGCCCGCGAGATCTCAGAAACTTTTCATATTCCCCTGATCATTTCCGCAGTGGATGACTTTTATGTATACAACCGGCATCAGGGACAGATGTTCGGGACATCCTATTTCAAGACTTTTATGAAGACCGTGCGGAAGACCATGGACGCGGCCTCCTGTGTGCTGCCGATCTGCGATTCCATGGGGGAGCAGTATCAAAAGATGTTCGG
>R22__coassemble_1645_pt1 | contig 10793 bp, 9 predicted proteins | sample R22__metabat2_high_PE_038 | metagenome-assembled genome bin R22
AACGTGGCTAAGGTCACACGTACGGATTTCTCCGGCAATGTCAAAAAGGCGGGGTTCGTCGTATGGCAGAAATATACGGGACAGATCGATGTCGGAGATGCCGAAATCGTCACGTTTGAAACATTTCCTGAGCTGATCAGCGCGGTAAAGGACAAAAAGATTGACGTTGCATACCTTCATCTGTATGTGGCACAGCAGCTTGTCAACAGTATCGGAAACGGATCTCTTACATATTCTACTCTGGACGAACCGAAGTACAATGTCAGATTTGCGATCCGGAACGATCTTCCGCACGCGGTCTGTTCCATTCTGAATAAATGTCTGAAAACGTTCACCGAAGAAAGATTATATGAGATCGTATCTTCCTATACGGATTACTCGGTGGAGGAAATGGGATTCGGTTCCTGGCTGGCACTGCATCCGGAAGCCATTGCTATCATTTCCGCCTTGGTCATGCTGATCCTCGGCGTAATGGCGTATCTCATACTTCGCACAAGATATGAACGAAAACACGGTCTGGAAATGGCGGAGGCTTCCGAGGCGGCGCAGACCGCAAGCAGGGCGAAAACGACATTTCTGTTCAATATGTCCCATGATATCCGTACGCCTATGAACGCGATCGCCGGCTACACGGCCATGGCGAAGAGACATCTGGGCAACAAGGAAGAAGTCCGGGACTATCTGGAAAAAATCGAGATTTCGGGGAATCAGCTGCTTTCCCTGATCAACCAGGTCCTGGAGATGTCACGTATTGAATCCGGAAAGATCACCCTGAACGAGGAACCTGCGGATATCATTGAAAGGGCGCACGCCATGCAGACAATGGCGGCCGCGGATATCGAATCCAAGAATCTGGACTATTCGCTTGTCATCCAGGATGTGGTGCACAAGGACGTTCTTGTTGATGTTTCTCAGATGAACCGTGTTTTCACGAACATTATCAGCAACGCGGTGAAGTACACGAAAGAGGGCGGAAGGATACAGTACATCCTTAAGGAAATTCCGTGCGATAAGCCCGGATACGGGCTGTATGAGATCAGTGTTTCCGACAGCGGAATCGGGATGAGCGAGGAATTCATGGGGCACATTTTTGATGCATTTGCCCGAGAAAGGAACAGCACGACAAGTGGAGTCCAGGGAACCGGCCTTGGAATGTCGATCGTAAAGAATCTTGTTGAACTTATGTCCGGGACGATTGATATCCAATCCAAACAGGGCGTGGGAACAACTGTGACAATCACCGTGCCGATGAAACTGAACGAGAACGCTGTTGTTTCCGAAGAGGCAGAGTCTCCGAATTTGGGCTCTATCAAGGAAAGGCACATTCTCCTTGTGGAAGACAATGAAATGAACAGGGAGATCGCAAAAGATATTCTTGAGGAATACGGGGCTATCGTTGATGAAGCGGAGAACGGAGCAGTCGCGGTGGAAAAAGTATATCAGTCTGACCCCGGTACCTATGACGCGATCCTCATGGATATTCAGATGCCCGTCATGGACGGCTATGAAGCGACAAAAGTCATTCGGAGTGCCACGAATCAGGATGTCGCAAATATTCCGATCATCGCTCTGTCCGCCAATGCGTTTGAGGAAGACCGTAAGAAATCACTGGAGGCCGGCATGGATGATCATGTGGCCAAACCGATCGATATTCATATTCTGAAGGAAACACTTTCCAAGTACCTGTAATTCCCAATGCAACCGAATACAACATTCTGCCCGGCTTTTTGTCAGCTTTGATATGTTGTCAGGAACGCAACTGAAGACTACAATAATCATGCGATTCATACTTTGGAGGAACACATGGGCATTGTAAATATTAAGAATGTCAACAAGCAGTATCCCGGGTTTCAGTTGAGAGATGTCAGTTTTGAGCTGGAAAAAGGGAAGATCTCCGGCTTTATCGGCAGGAACGGGGCGGGAAAGACGACCACCATCAAAGCCATGCTCGGATTGATTCATGCCGATTCCGGAGAGGTTGATTATATGGGTATGCCTTTTTCCGGAAACGAGGATGAAATCAAGCAGAGGATCGGTTATTCCGTTGGTTCCAGCAGCTTTTATCCTAGAAAGACCATCGGGGATATCCTGGCGGTCACCAAGAGGTTCTACCGGAATTGGGACGAGGCGGCATGCCGGCAGTATCTGGAAATGTTTGGTTTGGATACCTCGAAAAAGCCGATAGAACTGTCGGAGGGCATGAAAGTTAAATTCAACCTTCTGATGGCATTGTCTCATCGTGCGGAAGTTCTCATTCTGGATGAACCTACGAGCGGGCTGGACCCGTTTTCAAGGAATGAACTTCTTGAAGTGTTCAACTCATTGAAGGAAGAAGGCGCTACACTTCTTTATTCCACGCATATCATTTCGGACATTGAAAAATGCGCGGACAACATCATTTATATCAGCCAAGGAAGGATCCGGGCGGACTGCGGTAAAGCAGATTTCCGGGAAAGGTTCGCGGAAGGGGAAGAAACGCTGGAAGAGACCTTCCTGCGTCTGGAAAGGGGCGTGAGAGAATGAAAGCGCTTTTGCAGAAGGAGATGCGGCTTGCGGCGTCCCCGCTGAGCTATATCTTTATTGCTTTTGCTGTAATGACGTTCTTTCCTGGATATCCCATCCTGTGCGGTGTGTTCTTTATTACGCTGGGCATTTTTCAGAGTTACCAGAATTTCAGAGAGGCGAACGACATTCTGTATTCTGTTTTGCTTCCGATATCAAAGAAAAATGTTGTGAAAGGAAAATTCCTGTTCGCGATGATGATTGAACTGGCAGGGTTTGTTCTGATGACCGTGTTTACAGTCTTGCGGATGACAGTCCTTTCAGGCGCGGAGGCATACAGAGCCAATGCTCTGATGAACGCAAACCCGTTCTTCCTGGGAACCGCGCTTCTGATATTCGGACTTTTCAATCTGGTTTTTATCGGCGGATTTTTCAAGACGGCCTATAAATTCGCGAAACCTTTTGTGACATATATCATTCTGGCGTTTATTGTGATCGGCCTTGCTGAAACGCTTCATCATTTCCCCGGACTGGAATCTTTGAATGCGTTCGGATTCGATGACTTTCCGATGCAGCTGTGCCTGCTGGCCGGGGGTGCGCTCCTGTATGCGGGGATAACGTACTTTGCGTACCGGAAAGCCTGCGTGGATTTTGAAAATACAGATCTGTGAGGGGGAAACGTTCATGCTGAAAGGCAATCTGGTAATGCTCAGAAATCTGCACGGTTATTCTCAGGAACAGATAGCCGAGAAGGTGGGGATTTCAAGACAGGCCTATGCCAAATGGGAAAGCGGCGCTACGGTTCCTGACGTTGAAAAGGCTTCCAAACTCGCTGGGGTCTATGGGGTCACCGTGGACGGGCTGATGAAGACAGAAACCGTGGAAAGGATTGGCGTTATCCCACCTATACCTGCAGGGAAAAACATCTGGGGATCGGTCACCATGGGCGAAAGGGGCCAGATCGTTATCCCAAAGGCGCCGCGGACAAAGTTCAACATCAAGGGCGGAGACAGGCTGATCGTATTAAGCGACGAATCCGGCATTGCTTTGGTGCCATCGGAGATATTTGAAGAACATATGCGGGAGATCCTTGCACTTTCAAAGCAAACTCTTTGACGCTGTCAGATATTCAGCGGTCCGGCGGTTTTTGACCCGGACCGTTTTTTGAGTCTTTCCGCTGCATACGGGCAGAGCACCGGTATTTACCATCCGGGATAAACTGTTGTAGAATTTGAAGAACATTGTCGGAATCCTGACGGACTGGGCACGGCACAGTAATAAAGAAAGTTGTTTGAAATGAAATACAGAAATACTGTTCCCGCAAAATTCATATCCAGACCAAACCGGTTCGTGGCAACGGTGGACATCAACGGCACAACGGAAACGGTCCATGTAAAGAACACCGGACGCTGCAGGGAACTTCTGCTGCCGGGGTGTGACGTTGTTCTGGAGAAGTCGGAAAACAGCAACAGAAAAACGAAGTATGACCTGATCGCCACTTTCAAAAACGGCCTTGGATGGGTCAACATTGACAGCCAGGCGCCAAACTGCGTAGTCAGGGAATGGCTGGAAGGAAGGCCGGAGCCTTTCCGGGACGCCGCGGTCATAAAACCGGAGTACACATTCGGAAGATCGCGCGTTGATTTTTACATGGAATGTCCGGACAGAAAGATCCTGATGGAGGTCAAGGGCTGTACGCTGGAAATGGGCGGTATCGGATACTTCCCGGATGCGCCGACGGAGCGGGGAGTCAGACATCTCAGGGAACTGAAGACAGGAATCGGGGAAGGATATGATTGCTATATCGCTTTTGTGATCGCCCTGCCCGGGGTGAAGCGTGTTTTGCCGAATATGGAGACCCATCCGGAATTCGGGATCGCGCTGGAAGAAGCGAGAAAAGCCGGTGTAAAAGTTTTGTTTCTTACCTGCGACGTCCGGCCCGACAGTCTGACTGTTTTGGAGTGTCTTGAGGAAGAGAGACCGCTTTTTGAAACAAACAGCGGTGTGGTATAATTTATCAGTTGTTTTATCAGCATATCCAAATTTCCGGTCAATGAATCATTTCAAGGGAGGCAAACATGAAAACCGCGACAGTAATCAAACGTGTCCTCATAGGCGTTCTGACGGCGCTGGTGCTTGCCTGCGTCATTTTCTGCATTTTGTACTTATCCCGCTTCAGGTCCGTATCTACCATAGAAAAGCTTACCGACTACGATGACGGATACGATCTGTATTCCATGACCATCGAATACGATTATGACCTTGACAAAGTGATCAACTCCGGCTATTCAAACATGCAGGAGTTCACGGACGCTGTTGTCAGGGAGGCGCTTCCGCTGCTTCCCGTGAAGATTGAAGTTCCGTCTTTCGGCTGCAGTTCTTTCCGGACGCGTACTGCGGACGGAAAGGTCCTGATGGGAAGGAATTATGATTTCAAATTGGATACATCTTCCATGATGGTCATCTGCAAGCCTAAGAACGGGTACAGGTCCATCGCGTTCGCGGCTCTGGACAATATCAACGCGGACGATGCCGATTCCGGCATCGCGAAGAAACTTGCCTGTCTGACGACGCCTTTTGTATGTCTTGACGGGATAAACGAAAAAGGTGTTTCCATTGCCGTGCTTACGCTTACGAGCGAACCTACCATGCAGGAGACCGGAAAACCGAAGCTGGCTACGTCGTTGCTGATCAGGCTGGTCCTTGACAGAGCGGCGACGACGGAGGAGGCGCTGCAGCTGATTAGCCAGTATGATATTTTCTCTTCCAACGGTAGGGACTATCATTTTGTGATCAACGATGCATCCGGGAACAATGTCGCCGTTGAGTTTGACTGTGAAGATGAGGAACGGAAAACCGTGGTGACACCTACGGACGCCATTACAAACTTTTTTGTCATGTATGCGGATAAAGTTCTTCCAAAGCAGACAAACGGTATCTACGGTAAGGGAAAGGAAAGATACGACGCAATCCTGGACGTGCTGGAAAAGAATGCCGGTTCCGTCAGTTTGGAAACGGCTTGGGAGGCTTTGCGGGCGGCTTCGCAGGACCCGAATCCGGAAGATGTGACAAGCAATACCCAGTGGTCCGTTGTGTTTGATAATACGGATTGTACCGCGCAGATCGCTTTGCGGCGCCGCTGGGAGGACAAATTCCTCTTTTCCATGGAAGGATAAAACGCATTACAGGGAATACATGGAGGCAAAGGCACTGCATCTGAGGTGCTGAGCCTCCTTTTTTTATCCTGCGCTCAAGAAGGATACTTGAAACTCTGTATGCTGTCAGCCGGCGGTTTCCGGACATTATATATTATTTTCAGTAATCTTCACAATCCTCATTATTTCCCATGGATTTTGTATTATAATATATACGAGGTCAGTTTGACTTTCACCGATGCCGTTGTGAGACGGCATTGACGGACTTGCCGGAGAAGTATAGCGTCTTTGGCCCCTCTCTGTTTGCGAAAGGAACGTGCGTATGAAAAAGAGTATTCGAATACTTCTTGCATGGCTTTGCCTGATGGGATTCACATTGAGCGGAATAGGGATGGCCTATGCGGATGTAGTGGCAGTCACGGATTATGACATGACGCTCTACACCAGCGACAGCGGTATTCCTACCGGAGAAGCGAACGCTGTTTTACAAAGCTCGGACGGGTAGGTAGGGAGCGGAACGTACGGCGGTCTCATGCGGGATGACGGAACGGCCTTTGAGATGATCAGCGGAACGCGGGGAATGACATCCTTCAGCATCCGTTCCATCTGGCAGGGCAGTGACGGGACGCTTTGGGTCGGGTCCAATGAACAGGGACCGTTCTATTACGACGGAAAGGAATTCCACCAATTGGAAAGTGATTTTTCCGGAGGACATCTTTCTGTCAGGGATTTTGCGGAAGATCCTACCGGAAGGATATGGATCGGGACCGTGAGCGGTCTTGACTATATTGAAGACAAAACCATTAAATCGTTTGATCTTGAAGCAAAAGGATACAGCAATTCCACGGTTTACTCCGTTTCCACCGACGGCAGCGGAAGGATATGGCTCGTGGACGGCAGAGGGAATCTGCTTGTCGTTGACCCGGCGCAGATGGCCGTTGTCCGTGCCTTTATCCCCGGAACTGACTGGAGGGAGGATGTCACCGCTTATTCAGTTTGCGCGGCATCTGACGGGAATGTATATGTCGGAACCGATACAAACTGCATAATGAAGCTGAGCAGACAGGGTGACGACTGGGCCTGTGAAGAAATCGGGACGGATTCTGTCAAGTCCATCAACGACATTACGGAAACTGCGGGCCATCAGATCTGGGCTGGCGGTGCCGCCGGGGTCGGAGTGCTTGATGAAAAAGGTTTTCATGACTGCTCCTATTTGGAAAACACTTCGTTCATTTCCTGTATTCAGGGTGATTATGAGGGCAATATCTGGGCCGCTTCCAGTAAATACGGAGTTCTTCATATCCGGCACGGCAAGATAAGCCGTGTGACACAGTCTGAGGAACTGTATGATAAAGAGACCTACTCGATCTGTAAATATGACGGGAACTATTATGTCGCATATGAAGGCGGTGTCCTGGTCTTTTCGGAAGAACTGAAAAAAACCGAGGCCAGCCTGACAAACTCTATGCTTGGGATCCAGGTCCACGATATCAAACCGGGACCGGATGGTAAGATATATCTTGCAACTTATTATAATGGCGTTTTCATTTACGATCCGAAGACCGATACGCTTGAAAACGTTGAAACGAAGGGATTCAGATGCCGTTCTTTCCTGTGTCTTTCTGACGGCAGGATGGCTGTCGGGACGAACTACGGCGTGGAAATTATTTCCGGCGGCGCGGTTACGGAGGTAATTGATCTGCCGGCAATGGTCCTTTGTATGGTTCAGGACAGTGACGGTTCCATCCTGTGCGGTACGGACGGAAGCGGAATACAGCGGGTCCTGAACGGAAAAGCGGAGAAATACGCGGACGCGGAAAACGGTCTTAGCGGAGGCGTTATTCTCCGTATCAGAAAAGATGACGGGGCGGAAGGGAAATTCCTCGTATCCTGCGGGACCGATATGTTCTACGGAAACAGGGACGGCTTTGAGAGGACCGCGACTCTTTCCCAGGGGAGCGGGAGCATTCTTGATATTTTCCCTGACGGTGACAGGATCTGGCTTTTCAGGACCAGCGGTATATTGCGCTGCGACCGGAACGAACTTCTTTCTGCCGGAAATGTCATTGATGACGCGACCTTCCTGGGTGACAAAGACGGCATGCCTGGCGCGATCGTTGCCAATTCATGGAGTCTTTACGATGAGGGAGTTTTCGCTATTTGCACTGTGAACGGAATCGGTATTCTGGATTCGGATTTCTCCGTCAACGAAGTCGTCCCGAAGTGTGAGATCACGGATATTGAGTTCAGTGACGGCACCGTATGGGACGGCAGCAGCAGCATTAAACTGGATAAAAACCTTGCGAAAATGACACTGACGCTTTCCCCGCTGACTTATGCGGGAGGAACCGTTGAGATGCAATACTGGCTGGAAGGGCTGGACGTTGGACCGATTCGCCACTCGGCTACCGAAGGGCATACTGCTGAATACACCAGTTTGGATGCCGGTACATACACATTCCACTTCAACGTGATCAACAGCGACGGCGTGTGGGGAAACGAGAAGACGCTGACGTTTGTGAAATCGCCGAAGTTTACGGAAACGATCTGGTTCCCGCTGCTGATATTCGCAGTCGCCGGTGTGCTTTTCTATCTGATCTCCCAATACCGGGTATATGTCGCAAAGAAGAAACAGGCGGAATACAAACAAATTACCGATCAGACGATCGCCACGATCTCAAGCGCGATCGATGCCAAGGATCCGTATACGGAGGGCCATTCCAGGCGTGTAGCCGAGTTTTCGGTAAAGATCGGCAAAAAACTCGGGATGTCCGATGAGGATCTGGAACGGCTCCAGTATATCGCGCTGCTGCATGACATAGGAAAAATCGGAGTTCCGGACAACATTCTGAAGAAACCCGGCCGGCTGGATGAAGAAGAGTTCCAGACGATCAAACAGCATACTGTCGTGGGTGGAGAGATCCTGAAGAACTTTACGGTTTTGCCCGGGGTCGCCGAGGGTGCGGAATACCATCATGAGCGGTATGACGGAAGCGGATACGTCCATCATCTGAAAGGGGAACAGATTCCGTTGTTTGCCAGGATCATATCTGTTGCGGATGCATATGACGCCATGAATTCCACAAGGTGCTACAGGAAAGCGCTGGGCAAAGACATTGTTGTAGAGGAACTGAAAAAAGGAAGCGGGCATCAGTTTGATCCGAAGCTTGTGGATGTTGCGCTGGAGATTTTGGACGAGGATGGAACCGGCAACGAGAAAGAGAACTGATTTCCCGGAAAGGGCTCGTGAGTATATCCCGGACGAACGGCCAGAGGAAGGACCGTTCTGGCGGCACGAGTATAAATACGAGATAGATGTTTTCCAGGAGGAAATGCTCCGCTCCGTTCTGGATGAGATCATGGAACCGGACCGTGAAGCCGGGACAGAAGGTCTGTACCACGTCAGGAGTCTGTATTTTGACGATGCATTTGATTCCTGCTACTACGACAATGAAAACGGAGCGGATCTAAGGGAAAAGTTCAGGCTCAGGCTGTACAACGGGTCTGCAGAGTTTATCCGCCTTGAATTGAAACGGAAGGAAGCGGGGATGACCTTAAAACGTTCCTGCCGGGTTTCCGTGGAGCAAGCGGGTTTTCTCAGTGAAGGCGGGATACTGGATTTTTCCGATGATATGGATCCGCTTCTCAAAAAATTCTGCATACAACAGCAGCTGGTCGGACTTGTTCCCAAAATGATCGTTGAATATGAGCGGATACCATTTGTCTGCCCGGACGGGAATGTGCGCGTGACTTTTGACAAGAACGTGTTTGCCTGCCCCGAAACGGAATCGTTTTTGTGCGCAGAAATAGCGGGAAGACCTGTTTTCCCTGAAGGGAAGGAACTTTTGGAAGTCAAGTTCGATACGCTCCTTCCGGATCATATCCGGCACAGCATTCAGAAAACAGGCGTGAGGCAGACCGCGTTTTCCAAGTATTATTTGAGCAGAAGGTTTGGAGGATTTGCATGACTTTTGATGATTTCCTGAAACAAGTTACAACGACAGGGGACGTGTCCTCGGGAATGGTGATACGCTCTCTGCTGATTACTGCGGCTTTTGCCGTGTTTATCTTCTTTTTCTACCGGTTGGTTACCAGAAAGAGTTTCTACAGCAAAACCTTCAATATCGCACTGGCGATCCTACCCGTGATCACTGCGTCGGTTGTTATTACGATCCAGTCCAGTCTGGTCGTTTCTCTGGGAATGGTCGGCGCTCTTTCCATCGTCCGTTTCCGTAATGCTGTCAAGGATTCACTGGATCTTGTGTTCCTGTTCTGGTCTATCTCTACAGGCATCATTTGCGGTGCGCAGCTGTACGGGATCGCGGCTATCATGTCGGCTGTTGCCGCTCTGGGGATCGTTCTGCTGAATCTGATCCCGGTGGCAAAGGCCCCGATGCTTCTGATCGTTCATGCGGAAGACAGGACTGTACGGGAGACGGTTCTGAAGGAAGTGACTGCGCATGCATCTTCCTATTCGGTAAAATCCCAGACAGTTCAGAACGGCAAGCTGAATCTGATCGTTGAGATCCGTATCGGAAAAGAGAGAGGCGGCGAACTTATTGACCGTGTCTGTGTTATTCCCGGAGTGACACGGTGCTCGCTGGTGAACTATAACGGAGAAGTGACATTTTGAGTTCACCGGGCTTCAATAAACAAGATTCATGTCCGGACCGCAGAGTATCCGCATGGCGGATTCTGATTATTGCGGTCATTCTTCTTTGCTCCGCGGCGTTGATCTTCGCGGTCTATTATTTCAATACAAAAACAAATACCATCCGGTCTTTCCGCGCGGCGTCTGAGAACGGTCAGATCCGGATATCATGGGAGTGTTCCTTCAGCAGCGGGAAAGTTAAGGATGAATCCACGCTTAGACTTACTGTTTCAGGAAAGGATGTTTTTTTTCAGACAGAACCCGGAACGGACCAAACGGAATACTGCTTCACGGAAGGGGATCATGGGGAACTGTATTCCTTTACACTTGAACTTTTCCCCCGGAACTCCGGCAAAAAGTATCAGAGAGAGGCTGAAGCACTGTTTTTGGATTACACTCAGATTCCGGATCTCCCCATAATCATGATAAAGACGGATAACGGAGAAGAGCCTACCAACCGCAGCGTTAAGGCACCCAACGGATAC
>R22__coassemble_1659_pt1 | contig 10740 bp, 10 predicted proteins | sample R22__metabat2_high_PE_038 | metagenome-assembled genome bin R22
TCTTTCATCCGATGAGGCGGGTTTCATATCCGGTCAGACGCTCTGCGTTGACGGGGGAGCCTCCCTGTAACGATTTCCGGAATCGGAAAATTGTCCTTGATTTTTTGATTCGCATCCTTTAAAATTATAGTTCGTTAGGGGCATTAGCACAGTTGGTAGCGCGCAACGTTCGCAATGTTGAGGTCACCGGTTCGAATCCGGTATGCTCCACCAAAGGAATCCCGGAGATATAACAGTCTCCGGGATTTTGCTTCTTTTGAGCTTTGACGGAAGATATAACGGGCTTGCTGGTATATAGCGGAAAAGAATCACACACCACATAGAATTTGGCGTGTGGATATGTGTATGATACGATTGTTAGGAAGGGGCCTGTTGGAGCAGATCTCTGTATCCATTGATTGTAGTTGCTTTGAAAGGGAGGAAAGTTATGGCTTATACCGAGAGCTGCAAAGGGAACTATATCGGGGAATGTGTCATGCAAAATCCTGATGAATTCAACCGTCTATTAAATGAAGGGTATTCATTGTTGGATGCAAGGAAAGCCACGCAAAAAGGCGGCGTTATTTTTCAAACTGATTTTTATCCGCTTTTTAAGTATGAAGTTAACGGCGTGGAATATGTCAGGGCATCCCGCAAACTGCATGAACATTTTGGAAGAAGCATAGGCAAGGAAAACATGTGGATGAGGGGCAGTTCCTGTAATGTGCTTTATGATCCCGAAAACCCCGGCGACGCAGTAATTGAGGACAAAAAAGGGGAAACGCAATCTGGATCTTTCAAGAGTCAGGGAAGTTCTAAAACCAGTTGGATTGTCATCGCCATCTTTGCGGTGATTTCTTTGCTGTTCTTTTTTGGAAAGCGTTGCTTCTGATTTTGAAAATATCGGTTAAATCGATATGCTCTGTAAACCGGGAATCCTGCTTTGACAGCAGGGTTCTTTTTTATATAAAAAACTGCCGTGCTTGACCGCACGGCAGTTCCATATCGGTAAAACTTATTCCTTTACTGACGTGAAATATTTTCTTGTCAACTTCACGATCTCCGGACTCAATGCTACAAGCGCAATCAGGTTGGGAATCGCCATAAAGGCATTCAAAGCGTCCGCGATGTTCCAGACATCGTCCAGACTCAGTGTGGATCCGATAATTACAAACAGTACAAAGATCACCTTGTATCCTGTTACGATCTTCTGGTTGCCTTTGGAGAGGAATTCACAGCAACGGACACCGTAGAGGGACCAGCTGAGAACGGTGGAAAGAGCGAACAGACTGAGGCAGACTGCCAGAATCGTTGATCCGATACCGCCTGACAGAACGGAGCCAAGGGCCTTGGAGACCACGGATGCGCCCGCATCCTGCCCCCAGGTATATTCTGTTCCGCCGGCCAGGAAACTGGTCAAAACTGTCAGACAGGTGAGTGTGCAGATCACGATGGTATCCATGAAAACTTCAAAGATCCCGTAAAGGCCTTGCCTGACCGGATCCTTTTCACTGGTTGCAGCGTGCGCAATGGGAGCACTTCCGAGACCGGCCTCGTTGGAGAAGCATCCGCGGCCGACACCTTTTTTCATGGATAGAAGAACTGTGATTCCGAACCCTCCGCCAAGGACGGCTTCCGGTGTGAAGGCACTTTTGAAGATCATGCCGAAGGCCTGACCGACATACTGACCGTTCACGATGATGACGATGACGGCGGATACGATGTAGATGACTGCCATGAAGGGAACCAGCTTTTCCGTTACGGAGCCGATTCTCTTGATGCCTCCGATGATGACTACAGCCACGAGGACCGCAATACAAATACCGGTAATCAGGTAACTCAGCTTGAATGTGGATCCTGCGAATGTCAGCATGGATGCGCCGGTATTTCCTCCCAGCGAATCAATGGCAGTGCTGATGGATTCAGCAATGGAGTTGACCTGTGTCGCATTGCCGATGCCGAAAGCGGCGAGCCCGCCGAAAATACAGAATAAAACGCCCAGCCAGGTCCATTTTTGACCGAGTCCGTTTTTGATGTAATACATCGGACCTCCGACCCAGTCACCTTCCGCGTTTCTTTCACGGTAACGGACCGCCAGAACGACCTCGCTGAACTTGGTACACATGCCGAGGAGAGCGGATATCCACATCCAGAACACGGCCCCGGGTCCGCCTACAACCAGAGCACCGGTCACGCCGACGATGTTTCCCGTACCTACAGTTGCCGCAAGGGCCGTGGTCAAAGCCTGAAACGGAGTAACTTCACCTTTTCCGGCTTTGGTCTTTTTGAACATCTTGCCGACGGTGTTCTTCATCACATGACCGAATTTGCCGAATTGAATGAACCCGAGCCGGATGCTCAGATACAGGCCTGTGCCAACCAGCAGGATCAGGAGAGGATAGCTCCATGCCCAGCTGTCGATCAAAGAAATTATTTCACTTGCTGTCATTGTTTCCCACTACCAATCTGAAAAGCTGTCCGAAGCTTTTCGTATTTAATGATTCAAACTTTCATTCTCAAAAAGACTATCGAGAAAAAAGTTGTCTTCTATTATAACAGAAAAACAAAAAGACACAAAACAATCGATTATTGTCCCAAAACGGCAAACAACTGCTTTGCGGTTTTTTAGAGGGGAGTCACTTTCGATCCAAGGGCATATTTTCGTTTAGATTAGAACAGGGACAGAACAAAACGGAGAAGCACACCGCAGCATCCGCCGATAAACGGATCAATAAAACCGGTCACAAGCATGGTGACGGTCGCAACAAGCGGGCTTGCGGAAAGAGACAAAGCCGCATTTTCGGGGAAGACGACCAATACGGAAAGAACACACAAAAAACCGGCAAGGCCCTGGGTCGGGATATAATTCTTTATGCGGGGGATGACTTTCAGGAGTAGAAGGATACTCATGAAAAGCATCATGAACACACCGGACAGCAGAGCATTCGGCGCGGTCCCGGTGCCGCTGATGATCGTACTGACAGGAGCTCCGCCGGTCAGACCGCTCAGGATGTTCCCGATTCCGACGTAAGCGCTCATGGCATTTCTGTCCGGGGTGATTCCTGCAAGTTGCGCGGTGATGGAACCGTCGGAAACAATCTCGCCCAGCATCAGTGTGACGATGCCGAGGGTGTAACGCACCGTTTTCAGGTTGAAAGTGGGCTTAATAAGGGAGAGGGTGTCTCCGGACAGATCCGCCTTCGGCGTGGCCTTGATAACGTCGCGCTTGAAAATGTTCCAGGCAAGCGTTGCCAGTCCGACGCAGATGAGGATCGTATAGATCAGATTCTCTGTCAGCATATATACGACAAAGGCGGAGACCAGGGACACAAGACCGGGAAGAGGCTGCTCCCGTACCAGATCGGTGGAGACTTTGAAAAGGATGATACCGACACCGGCATTGATGGCATGCAGGATATCCGGTCCTACGAATCCGATGACATTTTCTATGACACCCGTTACTCCAAGAACGAGAACAATCAAGCCGGCATAAATGATGACGCTGGCGCGTTCCCTTTTGTCTTTGGTATATTTCGATAAAAGGATGATCAGCTCGGAAGGAATGCAGACAGGGGCGACCTGTCCTGTCAGCATCATGCCGATGCCGCCGACGAGAAAAGCGAACACCGTCGGGACGGTCGCAAAACCTGTGCTGATGGACAGGATGACTGCTGACATGGCGTCAAGGCAGGCACCGAGTGCACCGAGAAGATTTTCTATCATTATTGGAGAGTCCTTATTGCAGTGATTTCTTTTATGAAACCGGCGGAGACACAGCATCCGCCGACGCCTGCCCTATAGTGTAACGCAAGTCTTGGTAAATTGTAAGGGTTATCTGAAAATGTCTTTCCGTGGACGAATGGTCGGACCCCGGAAGCACACGCTTTTCGGAGCAAAATCCGGGATGGCAGGGATCCGGTTTTTATGAAAAAAAACAACCCGCAAACGCGGGTTGCTTCTGACATGTTTCTGTGCAGATGCACTGTGGTCCGGACAGGGATCCGGGATACCTCTGCTCAGTCAATGATTGCGCAGTGGGACTCATGGATGTATCCAAACGAACCGGCGGTGTATACGATGAACCAGCCGCCTGTTTTGCCGTAGTAACCGAAGACATCGTTCAGGTATGCCCAGTTCAGATGTGCACCGTCTTTATTCGGAGCTTTGCGGACATGTACCCTGCGATTGATATGTGTGATGATTATATGACCAACGACTTTTTTGCCTTTTCCGCCGGCGACATCTTCCAGTTCGGCTACATTCAGTTCTTCCATTGTTATGCCCTCCTGTTTTTTGATACCTTTATTATAGAGGCAAGGTGTCACAAATCCGTCACTGATTCATTTTTGTTCTTCCCCTATAAAAAGGCAGGCAGATACTACCGCTTTTTTGACCGAAAAGATATAATACTGTTAAGATCAGAAAAGGAAATCGCGTTGCAGGTATGAATACGAAAAGAACCCGATTCAACGAGATCCGTGAACAGATATTCGAAATGATTGAGAGGTCCGACGGCAAGAATGTCATCAGCACGGTCTACGATGTCTTCATGGAGATTGTGATTCTGGTCAGTTTGATCCCGCTTGCTATGAAGACGGAACCGGAATGGCTGGTCAGGGCGGACAAGATCACCGCGGTCATTTTCATATTGGATTACATCCTTCGCTGGGCGACTGCGGATTTCAAGTTTAAAAGGCATGAGGCAAAGTCCTTCATCCGTTATCCTGCCTCCGGAATGGCCCTTGTCGATCTGCTGTCCATTCTTCCGTCACTGCATATCATTGGAAATTTGTTCCGCCCGTTGCGGTTGCTGAGACTTTTCCGGGCAGCCAAAATATTCCGCTATTCCAAAAGCATCCAGCTGATTTTTTCTATTCTGCGTGAGACGCGCAAATCCCTTCTTATGGTTTGGACTTTGGCACTCTGCTATATTTTGATATCCGGACTGATTATTTTCAATGTGGAGCCGGATACTTTCGAAACCTATTTTGATGCGGTTTACTGGGCTAGCATCGTTCTGACGACCATCGGGATCGGAGACATTTATGCAACTTCTACCATCGGCAGGGTGATCACGGTGGTTTCGTCTTTTGTGGGCGTTGCCATCGTTGCGCTTCCATCCGGTATTATTACCGCGGCGTTTGTCAGAAGACTGCATATGGAAGATGCCCCGGAACAGAGCCCGGTTGAGCAGGAACAAATTGATAACGACGAGGGAGAGCAGCTGCCGAAACCGGATGGCGGATGCAATCCGCCGGAGAAGGTATGAAAACGCTCTGTTTTGGTTCGCTGAATCTGGATAATACATATGAGATTCCCCATTTTGTCCGCGCAGGAGAGACGCTGCAAAGCACCGCGGTCAGGCTGGCACCCGGAGGGAAAGGGTTTAACCAGACGGTTGCTTTTTCCAGAGCCGGCGGACGCATTGAGATGGCGGGAAATATTGGGACTGATGGAACGGTCCTCCTGGATTTTCTTTCAGCGACAGGCGTAGGGACAGACCGGATCCGGAGGCTGGAGAACATCAGGACGGGGCATGCAATCATTCAGTGCACTCCGGACGGACAGAATTGCATTCTTTTATACGAAGGCGCAAACGGAGCGGTCACAGGCGAACAGATCCGGGACAGTCTGAAAGAGTTTGAACCGGGTGATCTGCTGATCCTGCAGAACGAGGTCAATATGTTGCCGGAAATCATGGAGGAAGCATTGAGCAGGGGAATGCGGATTGCGTTCAATCCGTCCCCGTTTGATGAGACGCTGAACAGCCTGCCTCTGGATGAAATGGAATGGCTGATCGTCAATGAGACCGAAGCCTGCGGGATTTTGGGTCGGAATTGCCCGAAGAGCGGGACCGGGATGATACGGGAACTGGGGAAACGGTTCCGGAACAGGTCCGTTATCCTGACCATGGGCACACAAGGGTCTTTCTGCTTTCACGAAGATGCTGTTTATGAGCAGAGCGCGTTTCAGGTAGATACAGTGGATACAACAGGAGCGGGAGATACCTATCTGGGTTATTTCCTTTTTACGTATTACAGCACCGGAAACATCCCGGAGGCGATGCGGACTGCTTCCGCCGCCGCGGCTCTTGCCGCTTCAAAGCACGGCGCCGCAGAATCCATTCCGGTACCGGAGCAGGTCAGGGAGTTCCTTTCCAAGGGACAGAAATAATATATTATTTCGCGGAAATATAAAGCCCTTTCCCGGAATGCTGGATGCGTGGGGGAAAGGGCGGTTGTTTTATTTCGGACAACGGGAATTTTGAGAGTTATTTCTCAGAGCCCTGCATTGTATCAAGGAAATCAAGACAAAGATCAAAGGTGTCTTTCCTTCGTTCCTGCATGACGCTGTCGATCTTGGAATCCGTGACCTCACCGGTCATGCCCGTGCAGTAGTTTGCCACAATGCCGATTGCTGTATAATCCATCCCGAGATCCTTGCAGAGGGGAGCCTCCGGAATCAGAGTCATGCCCACGATCTGCGCACCAAGCATCCGCAGGATGCGGACTTCCGCAGAGGTCTCGAAACGCGGACCTTCGGTACAGGCGTAGATGGTGCGCCCGGAGTAAGGAATTCCGCGTTCCAGAATCATTTTTTCCAGCTCGTCATTCAAAGCCGTATTAAAGACGTTTTCCATGGAGGTATGCCGGAATTTTCTGTGCTCTCTTTCAAAGGAGGCCGGACGGGACTTCGTAAAGTCAATGAAATCGGAAATCAGACAAAGGCTTCCGAGGTGGAACGTATAGTCGCATGTTCCGACGGAAGAGATTCCGATGATATGGGTAACGCCAAGTTTATAAAGCGCGTATACGTTTGCCCGGTAATTTATTTCGCCAGGATCTCTGGGGGAGAGGACACTGTGCCGGGACAGGAAAAGGAATTCATTTCCGTTTTCCATCTTGGAAATAAAAACAACGGCATCCCCGTAGGGAGTGGAAACCGCACGTTCGCGGTAGGGAAAGGGAGGGACATCAATGTTTGTACCACCAATAACGGCCAGCTTCATACGATCTTGATTCCGAACAAATTCCGGAACACACTCCTTTCAAATAATCAAACCACAAACTTAATATAACATAAAAAGGACGGGTTGTGCGGGTTTTCGCAAGGTTTCTCAATACTTGCGGATACGAAGGCCCTTTGGGATATGGTTTTTGATAATTTTTCCGTCCGATTTTCCGAAACCGACGGGGAAATCATCCACGCAGACAGCAGTATAGCCCGGAACACCCGATGGACAGGGAACCGTCTCCCCGGCCAGAAAGCGTTTCAGATCCGGCGAAGCAAGCGTCACGGAACGGCGGAAGTCTCCGGAGGGGAAGGCAAGGAACAGACCATGCGACGGCTCAAATCTGTTTTTGACCAGATTCCCGGCAGATATGCCCGCGCGCAGAACGTGCATCTGGGACATCTTCTCCGGCAGGAATTCCGGCAGGAGAAACACCCGTCCGTCCGGGAGGACCGAACAGGAGAAGGAATCTGACGGAATGGAAAGGAGCTCCGCCAGCGGATCCGGACACTTGTCCGGACGGGCAGGAATGCGTCCGACGCTTTCTTTTTCAATGGAGCCGGATCGGGAAAGAAGAGCGGCGAACTGGCCTTCTCCCTGGCAGGAAAACGGGTAGAGACGCTCGGAACGGATGAGAGAGAAGTCCGGGTTATTGGCGAGAAAAGACCGGATAACGGATTCGTTCTCCTCTTCCGAGAAGGTGCAGGTGGAGTATACGAGACGTCCGCCTTTCCGGACGCAGGACGAGGCGTGCTGAAGGATGTCTGTCTGTCGCTCCGCGCAGGCGGCAACGTGCGCAGGAGACCATTCCAAAACGGCCTGGGGATCCCGCCGGAACATTCCCTCACCGGAACAGGGCGCGTCCACAAGAACCGCATCGCAGGCATCAGAGAGCAGGGGACAGAGGGCATCGGGACGCATGTCGGTGATGACTGCATTCCGTACGCCCAGTCTCTCCAGATTTCCGGCCAGAACAGTGCTCCGTTTGGTGTTGATCTCATTGGAGATCAGCAGTCCCGTGTTTTGCATGGCAGCGGCGATCTGACCGGATTTGCCGCCGGGTGCCGCGCACAGGTCCAGAACAGTTTCTCCGGGTTTCGGATCCAGAAGAGATACGGGGAACTGCGCGGACGGTTCCTGCATATAGAAAAGACCGGCCGCGTGATACGGGTTGTCGCCTACAGGGTAGTCCTCCGGAATCAGGAAGCCCTCCGGAATGATCCCGTCCGGTTCTGTAACGGAAGGATTCAGGGAAAGGAAATCCTGGATGCTGATTTTCAGCGTGTTAATACGCATGGCACGGCGGCAGGGCTGTTCCATTGCGGAAAGATAGGCCTTGTATTGCTCGGAATTCAGCTGTTGCTGCATCCGGTTGAGAAAGGTTTCCGGAAGGTGCATTTTGATTTCTCCTTATGCTAGTTATGCTAGCAAAAAGAAACGGGTGCCGCAAGCACGATGAACGGGATTGTGAACCTGCCTGCCGGAGAACAGCCGGAAAACACTTTTCATTGACATTGAACTGGATTAATATGAAAGAACAGATTTGACAATGGTGAAGGGAACGAGAGAATGGAAGAGATTTTTGTGGACAGGACTTTGTACAACGGCGCGCCGGAGGATTTGGATGGCAGATGCGCGGTGGAAAGGGAAACGTACGCGTTTTTGAAGGGAAAGGGCGTTTCGTTCCAGCGCGTGGATCACGGGCCTGCAATGACGATTGCCGCCTGTGAGGAGGTAGACCGTGTTCTTGGGATTCACATGTGCAAAAATCTTTTCCTGTGCAACCGACAGAAGACAGATTTCTATTTACTTCTGATGCCCGGCAGAAAACCGTTCCGCACAAAGGAACTTTCTTCGCAGATCCAGGCTGCCAGGCTGTCCTTTGCAGATGAGACTTATATGCGTGAGTTTCTGGGGCTGGAGCCGGGATCTGTGACCGTACTGGGATTGATCCATGATGCGGACCGCCGTGTGCGTCTTTTGATCGACGAGGATCTGCTGAAGGATGAATATATCGGATGTCATCCCTGCATCAACACGTCCAGTTTGAAAATACGTATGAAAGATATTCTGGAAACCATACTGCCCGCGACGGGACACACATATACTAACGTGCATCTTTCGGACGGTCAAGTGAGCGAATAACCGGTCAGAGTGTTTTCAGCAGATAATTTCTCAACTGGGAAAGGCTCTCGTCAAGACACTCCGTTCTTTGGGACATTCCCTGGGCAAGAGTTCCCCGTCCGCCTCCCTTTCCGGAAAACAGCATATTGACTGTCTTGCAGAGTTCCGAAATGTCCGCAGTCTTTTCATCGGATGCTGCGAGTATGTAAGAGACCCGGTCATCCGAAACGGAGAAAAGGATCGTCAGGGTATTGGGACCGGAGAGTGTTTTCTGGGCAAGAGACTTCAGACTTCCGGGGTTGATATTGTCGACCTTCGCGAGGATCAGGTTTGTTTTTCCCGCTTTTTCCGCCTGGGAGACGAGTTCCTTTGCGAGTGAATCGTTGACCCGCTCCGTGAGCGCATGCTCGGAGTGACGCAGTTTCTTGCAGTCTTCCTGCAGTTTTACAACGGCATCCGGCACGCTTTCCCAGGAAGTGGAGAAGCTTTTTGCGGCGGAGCGCAGGACTGCCCGCATTTCCTGTGCGCGTTTGACGGCTCTGTCCCCGCAGAGGAAAGTGATCCTTGTTCCGCCTTTGTAGGCTATGGCTTCCGTAATCAGGACGGGACCGACTTCTCCTGTCAGGGCGCAGTGGGGAGCACAGCAGGTGCAGCAGTCGGCACCTTCTATACTGACGATCCGGATGGGGGCTTTCAGACCTTCCGCCTGCTTGCGCAGGACGGTGCCGGATTTTTTCAGCGCTTCCTCACTCTCAAACATCCGGCAGGTGACGGACGTATTTGCGGATACGAACCGGTTTGCCAGCCGCTCTGCCTCTTCCAACTGTTCCTCTGAAAGGGGACTGTCCATATCTATCGTTGTATAGTCCGCGGAAAGATGAAATCCGACATTGCAGGCACCGAAAAGTTTGTACACAGCGTAGGAGAGAAGATGTTCGCCGGTGTGCTGCTGCATAAAGTCGAACCGGCGCTCCCAGTCCAGTGCCACATGACAGGACGTTCCCGGTTTGATCGGCTGTTCCGTATGGTGCAGGATCCGTCCGTCGACCTCGTCAACTCCGAGAACAGGAATGCTGCCGATCATTCCGGTGTCACAGGGCTGTCCGCCGGCGTTCTCAAACAGGACCGTTCCGTCCAGTTCGATATCGTAACCGGCGTCTGTCTTTTCACAGGAGACAACGGTTGCGTCGCACTCCTTCAAATGACTGTCTTCATAATAGAAACGTCGTGTCATTTCAGATACCTCCCAGAAGGGTCAGAACATAGGTGCATATAAACATCGTTAAAATAGAAATCACGCTGGTGACGGCGATCAGCTCGCTGCTAAGCCGCTCATCACCGCCCATTTCACAGGCCAGGGTATAAGAGGCGGTGGCACAAGGGGACGCGAAAATGCACAGAACGGCAAGCATCTCGACCTTGTTCAGACCGACAAGAAAGCCAACGGCGAGCATAATGGCGGGTACGAGGAGCAGTTTGACCGCTGACACTGTCGCAATGGTTTTCCTGTCGTGCAGGAAAGCGTCCTTGTGGATCCGGCTCCCGATAATGATAAAGGCGAGAGGAGTAGCCATTCCGGCGAGGGATTCAATCGGTGAGGAAAGGAATACGGGAAGTTTTATACC
>R22__coassemble_1685_pt1 | contig 10633 bp, 6 predicted proteins | sample R22__metabat2_high_PE_038 | metagenome-assembled genome bin R22
CTCCTACATACCGCCCTCGGCCAGGATATCTACACCCAGAAAAACGTAAAGAACGGTCATTACAACCATCTTGACATCTGCAACCGCGTGCGGCGTTGCGGGTCCATTCCGCGGTTCATCGAGGAGTACGATATTGATAACGGGATCATGTACAGCGTTGTGAAGAATCAGATCCCGTTCGTGCTCACGGGTTCCATCCGGGATGACGGACCCTTGCCGGAGGTCATGCCGGATGTCTATGAAGGACAGAAGGCTATGCGTGATCTTATCAGAAAGTGCACCACGGTCACCGCCATGGCAACCATGCTGCATACGATCGCCGCCGGAAACATTACACCGAGTTTTCGGGTGCTTGGGGACGGCACTGTACGGCCGGTATATTTCAATGCGGTGGATGCGGACGAATTTGTGGTCAATAAACTTCTTGACCGCGGAAGTCTTTCCGCCACGACTTTTGTTACGAATGTACAGGATTTCATTGTTACAGTCGCCCGCGGGGTCGGCGCGATGGAGTGAACATGTTTTGAAGTGATCTGAAATACAAAAGGGGCTGTTTCTAAAGGTTTGCAATACTGGGTGAGACAGATCCCTTTTTCGTATTTTGATAACGGATAGCCGAGGAAACGGTATTTGCGTGCGGAGAGACGTTATGAGAAAACAAAAGCCAAACGTCATCGAAAATCCGTATCAACAGCCGGCAGGAGGACAGGGAAATAAAAGAATTGGATCCAAAGGCGCAATCCGTGATACTGCCAAAGAAGACAAAAGAAACGGGAGCAGCGAATCCGCCGCTCCCTTGCAATTTGTGTTCAGATCAAGCCGTTTTCTGTCAGTAATCAGTGACTTTTACCGTGAACGAAGCTTTTCTGTTTGAACCGTCGTTCAATTGAATTGTGATCTTTGCCGTTCCTACTTTGTTGCACGCAAAGTAAACACGCGGGTAGTCAACCCAGTTGTCGTACTCATCCGTCATACCCGAAAACCAAAGGGAGGCGACTTCAGGATTGCTGCTTGTAACGGTAACATCATCCCAATAGAATGCGTCGGAATAGAATTCGTTCCACTCATAATCTCCTTTATAGGCGTAAATGAGTTTCCAATGGAGTATGATTTTGGAGCCCTTATAATCCACAATATCGTACAGGAAGGAATCCTGGACACAGCTTCCATCGGTTGTGTTGGCCCAAACTCTTATTTGCATATATTCACCGTACCGGCTGATTCCCTTCTTCAGCGTGAGTTTTCCTGTTTTAGGATTCAGAACAACTTGCTTAAGGGCAGCCGGATCCTCCACCGGCACATAATCGTCTTGATCATCATCCCACCGGGTCAATTCAAAGCCCCAACATACATTCGCCGCAGTTGTGGAGGGCTTTCCGAATCCGTCTCCAAAAGTGACTTTGTGTGTTACAGAACTGCCCGCGGCAAGTGTAGGAGTATCATAAATCATTCTCATCGCGGAACTTGTTATGGCAAGGGAAGACGCCGGCACTCTAACGATAACCTTGACCGTGATTTTCTGTCCGCTGCCGTCTGTCAGCGCGTATGTCACATTTGCCGTTCCCGCTCCTGCCGCGTGAATCGTTCCGTCCGGATCCACGGTAGCGACCTTTGTATTGCTGGAGGAAACACTGACCTGTGAATACAGGTCTGCTCCGGTTATTGGATCGGTTCCGCGCAGCAGCTGCATAGCGACGGGGAGTTAATCCTCTTTCCATGCCCAGTCTTCTTCGGAATGATGTTTGGATGCCCGCAGCTGAAGCGTTAGCAGGGTGACCTCAGCCAACGAACCTTTTGAATTGTACTTGCAGGTAACGCCATACGTGGTTTGATCCTCTAACTCTTTGTCTTCATCATATTCAACACAGAAGTAAGTAGGTGCTTCAATGATGTCGACAAAAAGGACTCCATACCTGTTGGTGCCATCCTTCGCGGTTGCCGTGACTCTCACATAACTTCCGGGAGCAGCGTCTTTGTTTATGGTCAAAATGCCGTTGGCGGATATTTTCGCAGGACCATTTGTGACCGCCCAGGTAACGGCTTTATCGCTTGCCGTTGAGGGCATTACTTCCGCCTTTAAAGTCAACGATTTTCCGGCCACGGCTTTCTCTGGGCCAGTTATCTTAACTTCATTCGCAAGAGTGACCACCGTCACGTTGAGGACAGCGGCTTTAGCACTTCCGTCCTTCAGTGAAACGCTGATCTTCGCCGTTCCGTTTCCGACCGCCTGAAGTGTATTGTCCTCACCTACAGAAACAACATTGCTGTTGGAGGAACTGACTGCCAGCTCATAGCCACCCTCGGCGGGGGTCAGATCCGGATCAATGAGGGTCTCGGTTTTTCCGTCGACCTTATATACCCCGACCCCGGTCAAGAATAGCGGTACAGAATTACCTTTTTCCACACGAAGTGTACTCGTCGCCAAGACTACCTTGCGTGTTTCGGCGGGTCGCAGGACGATCGGAACCGTTCTGCTGATCGCCGGGTTCTCCTTGACTTTGGCCGTCACATTGACGGTGCATACAGCAGATGCTTTTGCCGTAAGCACGCCATTAGCGCTGATCTTTGTCCCCACCGCGCTTCCGTTCGCGGGCAGCACAATCGACCATGTCACGGTCTGGGCGGAATCCGCCGGAGAGACACTTGCCGTCAGAGTAGCGGACTTTCCGGAGAAGAGCATCTGCGGTGCGGACACCGTTACGCTTGCCGGTGAAGGATTGGCCGACACCGTCAGCGTGACCGATGCGACCGTGCTCATGACGCCCATTCCGTTGATGTAAGCCGCGTATATGGTTATTTTCTTGCCTGCCCAGGCCTTCAACTCGATTGCGCCGGCATATTCTGTGCCGTCTGCAACTTCGCCGTCTTTCAGAACAAGTTTGCTTCCGACTGACCAGACAAGTTTTCCTCTTTCGTCCTCTGCCTCATCCGTAATGGTTTCGGGAGCAATCAATTCAAATGTTGATCCGTACGGAACCGCAGCCTTGAAGGATGTGATCGGCGTGCCTCCGTTCTTTACAACGATAGTCGGTTTCAGCTTGTCCTGTTCGAACAGTTTCGACGCGTCAATGATCCCCGCGCCCATTTCTTTTGTTTTGCATTTGGTGGCACATTTTTTGAGTTTTGCGAGGGCTGTGTCATGTCCGACTTTTCCTGCCTTGGACATATAAAGCGCCAGAACGCCGCTGACGACCGGTGTCGCCTGGGATGTTCCGCTCATGTAGGCATAAGTGCCTTCGCCGTCGGAGAAGCCATAGTCAAGGCCATCGGGAATCGTAGACAGAATATCGACTCCCGGTGCCGAAATGTCACACCATTTTCCATAGTTGGAGAAAAATGCCCTTGTGCCGTCTCTGTCAACTGCACCGACAGCAATGACATGATTGTAAAATGCCGGATAACTTACGGTATTCGATCCGTCATTACCCATGGCGGCGACGACTGTGACTTTGTGCTCATACGCATAATTAATTGCTTCTTCTTCCAGTCCACTGTACCAATAACTTCCGAGGCTCATGCTGATGATATAAGCTCCGTCATCTGTTGCATCGTAGATTCCCTGACAGATATCTTCCGTTGTTCCGGAGCCCTCATCAGGCAGCACATTGTACGTGTACAGTGTGGCTTTCGGCGCGATACCGGAACCGCCTTCTTCATTGCCCAGGATCGCACCTATGATTCCGGCAACATGCGTTCCGTGTCCGTCCTCATCTACCGGGTCACCGTCTCTGGGAGTCACTTTTCCGGCCAGATCCGGATGACTCGCATCGATACCTGTATCCAGGACGGCAACAATGACACCGGCGCCCTTTGTGACGGACCATGCCTCGTAACTGTTTGCCGTGTCATGCTGCCATTGATAATCCCAACGCTGTGGATCTTTGAGGAAAGGATCACTGTCGTTATAATCCGCCCAGGTTGTCTTTTCCGGTGCTTGAACGGAACTGACCGTAGCATTAACGTGTTTCTTATCCGCAGTGCTCTTTACCGGATCCAGCCGGACGATGTAATTCGGTTCGACCGCCGGCAGTCTGAGCCTTTCATCCGCACCGCATGCGACCGCCTGCGCAACCGTCGCTTCCCCGTTCAGCTTTGCGCGTCCAATTCCATGTCTAAATGAAAGCAGTTCCGCATTGTATGCTTTTGCGAATAGGGCGGCTTCCTCGCGGTCTTTGGCACTGACGAGGATCTCGCCTTTGACGAAGTCTTTCCCTTCCTGAATGTTTTCTGCAACAGCCGGAACATCATGATCCCGGAGGGATGCTTTTGAAGCCAATTGCTTGCTGCTGAGGGTATAGCCTTCCGGGAGTCCGGTGAATCCGTATGGAAGAGGTTCATCCGTTTCTTCTTGCGGGACAACACATTCCCCCTCATGACCAGCTTCCAGAGTGCAGCCTTCTGTCAGGGGGCAGGGAATGAAGCCGTCTTCGGATGTTTCCGGCAATACCGCCTCTTCATCTGCAACGGGTTCTTCCGGGACCTCATTTGCCGTTTCCTCCGCGACTGTCTCCGGTTCGAACGGAGGAGCTGCTTCTGCTGTTTCAACGATCTCCTCTGTCTCCACAGCAGGTTCCGGAACATCTTCCATCTCCGCCACAGAAAAAGAGAAGCATCCCGCCAGCATAAATACTGCCAGCAGAAGTGAAACGAGTCTCTTTGTTCTCATTCCTTATACTCCTTCCTTATTAATCAATATCAGGAAAATGCCGTGTAAATATGCATGCATTCCAGTATTGTCCAGCCGTTTTCCTTCCCGGTTTTGATTACCTCGGCATCCGTCATCCCGGAGGTGTTGACAAAGGCGGCAAGCTTGGACCGTTCATGGTATCTTACCAAGGTGATGTTATACTGCCCTGCTATTTCCTCCGCTTCCGCCCGTGTTTCGGCTTTGCAGAGCAATGTTGCTTCACTCATGTCATCAGTTTCCTCTCTGTCAGAACCGCCTTCCTGTTCAGGGATCAATGTTGCCGGATTTCCGGGGCTGCTGGTATTGATCCCCTGTACAGAGACTTTGTCATCTGCCAGGTCTGCCGTTTCAGACTGTGTTTCCGAAACTGAAACAGAATCTTCAATGTGTTCCCTTCCGCTGCAGCCGGCAGAAAACAAAAAAAGAAAAGCCGCCAAAGTCAAAACCGGCATGATAATGCCCTGTTTCACCTGACCGCCTCCTTTCTTGGGAACATCTTGTAAAAATACGCTCCTGCGTTTCGGGAAAGTGATTTGTGAATATAATCTTCTAGTACCTTATATAATACCATACAACCATTGCTTTTAGAAGATAACTTTTGCCTGCCTGTCCTTGAGATCCGCTGCAGGAATGCCTGCTCCCTTGGGGGTGCGCCATTCTGATTCAATGAGCGCCGCTTTCTTGCCCGCGCCGTATTGACGGAGTTCACGATTCTTTCGGGAGCTGCCGGGCCTTCCGGAAGCAGCATTCCTTCTTTCTTTTCCATGGTATGCAGTAATGCTTTTGCGTTGTCCAGGCATATCGACATATCCTCGGGGTGTTCGTTATTTTTAGAAACGCCATCGGATTTCGGTATATTCGGCCAATACAAACATGGTATACTTACACGGAACAAATGATTCACACTTATCCGGGGGCTGCCTGATATGCGTGAATTCTCCCGGATCATAATTATTCGAAAGGTGATTTTCAGATGTATACAGTAACGGAAAAAATAAAGATGCATGCTTCGGAGATGCCGGACAAAGCGGCGTTTATCATCAAGGATCAAATCATCAGTTATGCGGAATTATATAAGAAAATCAATATGGCGGCATGCTATTTTACCAAAATGGGGATAGGAAAGGGCAAACACGTTGTTTCCGTTGCTACACCCGATTTAAACTATGTCGTTTGCATGTACGCGTTACTGGGTCTTGGTGCAGTCCATATCCCGGCAGAGAAAAAAATACCGGCTGCGCGTCTGTGCTCAATCGCGGATTCCGTGGACGCTGACCTGATCATTTCTCCCGAAGATCCCGGGCACGGAATTCCGTGGATATCCGGCGGGGAAGAATGCGGTGAGGGAGCATTTGACCCCGAATGGAACCCGGTCCCGGTATCGGACGATTGCGCGGAAATCATTTTTACTACCGGAACCACAGGGAAATCCAAAGGCGTTATGCTGACGTCACATTGTCTGGACGCATATATTGAAGCAATGCAGCCGTCCTTTAAACTGACGGAGAAGAGCGTTTTTATTCTCACAACGCCGTTAAACCACGTTGGAGGCCTCCACAGGATGCATCAGTGCATGTCGGCGGGCAGCACGGTCATTCTTATGGATGGAATCATCAATATTAAAGGGTTCTTTGAAAACGCGGACAAGTATGGTGTCACGCATACTTATCTGCCTCCGGCCTCTGTCAAAGTCCTTCTGACTTTGGCCAGGACGGAACTGGCAAAACTGGACGGGAAACTGCAATTTATATATACGGCGTCCGCTCCTTTTCCGACAAAAGATATGGAGACACTCGTGGAAATCCTCCCGAATACCCGCTTGTATCAGGGATACGGAAGCAGCGAGATGGGAGGCATATGCAACTGCTGTTACAATGCTCCCGGAGAAACGATCAACTGCCTTGGAAAACCGCATCCGTGCACGGACGTCAAATTGCTTGACGATGAAGGGAGAGTTATCAACGAACCGCACGTTGAGGGCAAACTCATATGCAAAAGCGCAATGAACATGCTTGGTTACTATAACGAGCCGGAGCTGACAGCGTCTGTCCTGATAGACGGGTACGTGCATACCAGCGACTTGATGTATTACGACGAGAAAGGCAAACTGTATTTTGCAGGCCGCGGAGATGACGTGATCAACGTCAAAGGATTTAAAATCGCACCGACCGAAGTGGAAAATATCGCATTGAAGTATCCGTCGGTCAGTGACTGTGTCTGTATTCCCTATAACGATAAAAAACAGGGCTGTGTGGTCAAAATGATGATATGCGTCGAAGAAAACGCGCATTGCGATTTGACGGATTTCACGAAATATCTGGCAGCCAATCTTGAACCTTACAAAGTGCCAAAAACAATAGAAACGGTGCCGGCGCTGGAACGTACGGCAAACGGTAAGCTTGACAGGAAAAAAATGATCAAACTGTATTCCAATATTTAGCGGCTGCCTTGAAAAATAACGCCGTCTTTGGCTGATTTCCCTGTGATTGCCAATCCGTAAGAGGGAAGAAACAGGCGGCGAATCCCGGCATACTAACAGAGCTCACATCAAAAAGCCTTCTCAAGGGCTTTCCAACGGCAGCGGACATCTTTTCAAAATTGTATCGCAACGGCAATTTGGGGGTTGCGGTACATTTGCCATTCAAGTATAATACAAATACTATGAAAGCTATAATATTTTTGAAGCAACGTCCGGAGAACTGATTATGAATGCAAAGCAGTTTGAGTATGTGCTGGCTTTGGCAAAAAAAGGGAATTTTTCAAGAGCCGCTGATGAACTGGGGGTATCCCAACCATCTCTTTCACAGTATATAAAACGTTTGGAAACGGAATTGGGAGTGATTCTGTTTGACCGCAACAACGGAGATGTCAGGCTGACAGAAGCGGGAAAGGTGTTTATCCGTGCAGGGCGGAATATCATTGATACCGAGCGGCAAATGAAGAACCAATTTGTCGATCTGGCTCAAAATACGACCGGAAGCCTCGTTGTCGGGATTGCACCGACCAGATGCCAGTATCTGATGCCTGAAGCGGTAAAACGGTTTCATGAATTGTTCCCGGGGATGCATCTGATCGTTGAAGAACGATTTCTCGGAAGCATTCTCGAAGATGCCGAACAGGGAGCGTTTGACCTGTGTGTTGCCACACTGCCTGTTGACAGCAACGTTTTTTCATTTGAATTAATGATGAGAGAAGAAGTGATCCTGGCGGTCCCAAAGAAACTGAAATATTTCGAAGTTCTCGAAAAAACGCAGAAAACTGTTAAGGACCGGCTTTTTCCCGCAATCGATATTACACGTATCGCCGGAGCACCGTATGTGTTCCTGTCAGATAATCAACCGACGCAAGTTCATCTGAATCATCTGCAGGCACAGTATGGGTTTCATGTTGAGACAGCCGTAAAGTGCATGAGCATAGAAACGCAGTACAGTATGATCAAGGCCGGTGTTGGTCTTGCGCTGTTACCTTCCAGCCTTGCGAAATACAACGCCGATAATTCTATTGGCTACTTTTCATTGATGCAGGAAATACCGATCCGGGAAATAGCCGTTATTTATCGCAAGGGGCAATATCTGTCAAAAGCGGCAACGGCATTGAAGACGATCTTGACATCCCTTTAAACCGGCAGCCGGGACAAAGATTTACGCCGGGGATGATTAAGGGGTTTATTATATGAAAACAACAATGAATTTGAACACAGGAAAGCGGGAAATTTGAAAATGGGTATGGATGTCGTATCGCTGATCATTTTTATCATATGTATTGTGCTTTTTGTTTGGGACAGGCTTCCAATGGCCACGACTGCAATTCTGGGTTGCGTTGCAATGGTCATTTGCGGCGTGTGTGATTTTAAAACGGCATTCGGGCAGTTTGCATCTAGCACAGTGATTCTTACGATTGGAGTCATGGTCATTGGCGCGGCAATTTCGGAAACCGGGTTGGCTACTACGATTGGAAGGTGGATCATAAAAGTTGCAAAAGGATCGGAAGTCAAACTGATCATTGGTACATATCTTGTGTCGGCCGCTATGTCTGCCTTTCTGACAAATTCGGCGGTATTGGCAGTGTTTATTCCGATTATTCTGGGCCTTTCAATGAATAATAAGGATATAAAGGCAAAAAACCTGATTATGCCCATAGCTTTGGGATGCGTTCTTGGCGGAGCCTCCACGTTGGTTGGATCTACGCAGCAGATGACTGCCCAGGGACTCCTTGAAGAAGCCGGCGTAAGAATGTTTAAAACATTTGATTTTTCACTTGTTGGCGGAGTAATTGTGATAGTCGGTCTTGTCTATTGCCTGACTGTTGGCAGAAAACTCGGGGAAAAAATCTGGGGCAACCGCACAGACGAAGGCGAATACGAAGTAAAACCGGAAAATGAGCACAGTAAGAGCAAAATGATCATTGTTGCGGTGATATTTGCGGCAACGGTTGTATTCTACATTACTGAATGGCTGCCTTTGGCCATCACATCTTCAGCGGCGGCTCTTCTTTGTATCATTACCGGGTGCATTACTCAAAAAAAAGCCATCGCTTCCGTCAACTGGAATATCGTCGGAAGGCTTGCGGGTTGCCTGGGTATTGCAAAAGCGCTTGAATCGGCCGGGGGCACGAATCTGATTGCGACAGGGTTTGCAAAGATCGTGGGACCGTCCGTCAGTCCGTTTGTCCTGTTCTGTATTTTGGTGGCTTTAGTTCAGATAACGAGTGAGTTTATTTCGAATTCCACAGCGATAATGATCGTTCTCCCGATCCTGCTTTCAATTGCCCCTTCCATGGGATTAAACACATATGCCTTTGCCCTGGGGATTACCCTTGCTTCCGGAGCGTCTCTGAGCTGTCCGTTGGCAAGTTCAACATTGGGAATGTCCATGGTCGTGGGGTATAAATTCAATGACTATTTTAAATACAATATCTGGCTCGATATTATTAATTATTTAATTATCATTGGTATGGTTCCGATGATTTATGGATTAACTGCATAGTATGGGTTCAAATATAAAAGCGCTTTCCCAAAGGAAGCGCCGGGTTTTTGAATGTTAACTTTTAATTATTTCGGTTCAGCCTTGTGGAAATGTCCGAGAGATCCTGCCGCATTTCCCGGTATCCGATAGCGGGGAGCCCGCCGCCCATGTTTGTTGCCATCATTTCATCGACTTTATATAACTGCAGTTTCAAAAAGCCATCATACGCAGGTGCAGCGTACAGCCTGATTATCTCCAAATATGTCTGAATAGCCTCATGATACTGTGGAATTTGATAAAGGACTGCTGCGGAATAGTTTTTAAGATTGCAGTTGTCCTGGGTTTCGTGCCACTCACGATAGCACCTTTCTCCCTGATACAATACCGAAAACTCCTCACGGATTTCCATCAGTATTCTTCCCAGATAGTTTTTTCCTTTCCAATGGGAGCATTCTTTTGCTCTGTCATCATCCGGACCAAACCCGATTCCCCATTTCGTGTCTTTGGGCGATGCTTCTGCCAACAGGCTTGTTCCTGTTTCAAGAAGTATTTCCAGAATGTCTTTGTTCTGGTCAAACTTGGCCCGCAGTCCCCTTTTTACAACCTGATAAGATATTTTGTCCCATATCTTCAATTGCTCTGATGACATCGGCATGTTTTTTCCACTCGCCAAATTCTTTGCTTCGGCGGCATTTTCTGCATCCAGGATTTTTTCCGCGATTTCGTACTGCTTGCACAACAGCGCTTTCTGATACATCATGTATTGCTCAGAACAGTTGTAATGAATACCGCAGAACTCGAAAGAACAAGGGTACCAGTTGCTAAAACAGCCGTACCGCTCATACTCGTGGTAGAACAAAATCATTTTCTCGACGATAATTACTCCTCCTCCTCGACCAACTCTATCAGTGATTGCACAAGTTCGAAATTATACGGATATGCAGCATAACCTTCAAACCTCTCCGCACGGGCACCGTTGCTG
>R22__coassemble_1722_pt1 | contig 10452 bp, 6 predicted proteins | sample R22__metabat2_high_PE_038 | metagenome-assembled genome bin R22
ATTCCGGAAGGCAAGGAGCAGGATCACCCTGTGGAAGAACCAGAACCCTGAAAGCAGATTTTCGCTCCTGATGCAGTCGGCAACGATCATCCTGGCGCTGATCCTCGTGATTTTGACGGAGACGCACGATTCGGATAACGCCACGATTCTCAAGACCCTCTTCTCGGGCGAATGGGAGAAGGGATTCACCTTCGTCAATATATCCGTCATCATCGTGCTGCTGGTTGCCGCGATCATGCTGTTCAACGTGATCAGGAGACTGGTGGAGGTCCTGATCCTTCCAATGCCGAAAAAAGTCAGGACATACGTGAAAGTTGCCGTATCGCTTGCCAAATACGTGCTCATGTTTGTGATCCTGTTCTACGGCGCGTTTCTGTTCGGGTTCGAAACGAAATCCATTGCGACATTGGCCGCGGTCCTAACCGGTGTTTTAGGAATTGGAAGCCAGAGCCTGATATCGGACATCAGTTCCGGATTCATGGTGCTGGCGGAAGGCAAGGTGGCGATCGGCGACAGAGTTTCCTGCGCCGGAAAGACGGGTGTGATAGAGGAGATCGGTATCCGTACTTCCTCGATCCGGCTGGATGACGGGAATTTGTCCACATTATCTACCGGTTCATTCAGGGATGTGACGATCCTTTCAAATAAAAACGCGGCTCACGATGCAAAACCGGACGGACCCGCCGAGACTCCGGCAGACAAGAAACCGTCCAGGTCTCCCCGCAAAAAACGGGAAGAAAAAGATAAGTGAGAGTACCGCGGAAAACGGGACGATTTTAGAATTGGAAAACACACAGTGAAAGAATGACGGATCACTGTGTGTTTTTTGTTGCGTCAAAATGCGAGCACAGTTTATAATTAATACAATAAAGAGGATTTGAAATGCGAATCGGCATACTTAAAGGCTCATTTGATCCCGTTCTTGTTGCCCAGCTGCGATACGCAGAAGAATGCGTACGCAGACTTCATCTGGACAAAGTCATATTTGTCCTTTCTTCTTCCGGTGTTAATTTTTCCGCTTCCTTTGAGGAGCGTTTGCGTATGCTTTCCTCGGCGCTGTCCGGCCGGGAGGATTATGCCGTGCTGAATGAAGACGGCCCCATGGACGATGCTGAAGGGATCGGGACCGTTGCAAAGGGGATGTTCCCCGGCGCAGAGGTCGTGTTCCTTCCGGATGAGACGGAAACGGATGCTCTGGAGACGGAGGCGAGAGAAAGGATCCGCTCCGGCCGTCCGGTTTCCGGAATCGTTCCATCCGGCGCGCAGGAATGCATCTATCTGGAAGGGATCTATTATCCGGAAACGGAAAGGGAGCATCTGGAACGGCTCCGTTGCGAATTGGATCCGGAACGGTTTTCCCACACGTGCCGTGTAGTCCGTCAGGCTGCGCTTTACGCGGAACGGTTTTCCATTGACTACAGGAAAGCGCGGACGGCTGCCATGCTCCATGACTGTGCAAAGTGCATCGACAAGCCAACGCTGTTCCTTCTTTCCGGGGAATCGGAATTCATCCCGCCGATCCTGCATGCCCCGGCGGGGGCAGTGATCGCAAGGAACCGGTATGGGATCACAGATGATGAGGTGCTTCGCGCTATCCGGCTTCACTGCACCGGAGACGCAGCCATGGATAAGCTTTGTATGGCGGTTTTTCTTGCGGACATGACGGAATCCGGCCGTGACTTTCCCGCCGTGGATGAGATCCGGGACGCGGTATGGCAGAGTCTCGAGTACGGTATGCTGACCGCACTGCGGTATGAGATGCGGTATCTGAAGACCAAGGGCTCGGTTGTTCACCCCGCCACCGAGCGGGCTTTAACATATTACAGAACGAAGGAGGCATAGTTTTGAGCGAACTCACAAACAAGAAAGTGGAAGAGATCTGTTCTGTCCTCAGCAACAAAAAGGCGGAGGATATTGTCGCGATCCCTGTCGGCGACAAAACGATCATTGCTGAATGGTTCATCGTTTGCGAAGGAAACACAGGCACTCAGGTGAAAGCCATCTGCGACGAGCTCGAAGAGAAGGAGAAGGAACTTGGACTGGAGCTCCAGCGCAAGGAGGGCTATTCGGAAGGCAGATGGATCGTACTGGATTACGGGGATATTCTGGTCCATATCTTCCATAAGGAAGAACGGAAATACTATAACATTGAATATCTTTGGGATACCGATCAGAAATCGATCAGGTATTCCTGATATAGAGTATCAGCGCACAGAACGGGCGTATTCTGCATTTTTGCGCGGACCGTCCGCATCATCATGAGACCGGCCGGAGATTGCCGGGGAGGAGGAACTTAGTATGGACATTTCAAAAGACATTTTTTATGTTGGCGTAAACGATCACAAGGTCGATCTGTTTGAGGGACAGTATGAGGTGCCACTGGGCATGGCGTACAATTCCTATCTGATCATGGATGAGAAGACCGCCGTCATGGACACCGTGGACAAAAACTTTACCCACGAGTGGCTGGACAACCTGGAGCGTGCGCTTGGCGGACGGAAACCGGACTATCTGGTAGTCCAGCACATGGAGCCCGATCACAGCGCATATATCGTCAATTTCATGAAGAACTATCCGGATGCCGTGGTTGTGTCATCTTCAAAGGCGTTTACGATGATGCAGAATTTCTTCGGCAAGGATTTTGAGGATAAACGGATCGTCGTGGGAGAGGGAGACACGCTTTCTCTTGGAAAACACACGCTCCATTTTGTTACGGCTCCCATGGTCCACTGGCCGGAGGTTATCATGACATATGATGATGTGGACAAGGTGCTCTTCTCGGCGGACGGATTCGGTAAATTCGGTGCCAATGATGTGGAGGATCCCGAGGGATGGGCATGCGAGGCGCGCAGGTACTATTTCGGGATCGTGGGCAAATACGGCGCTCAGGTCCAGGCAGTCCTCAAAAAGGCCGCAACGCTGGACATCCAGACTATCTGCCCGCTGCACGGACCCGTGCTGAAGGAGAACCTCGGATACTATCTGGAGACCTATCAGACATGGTCTTCTTACGGGATTGAAAGCGACGGCATCGTCATTGCTTATACATCCGTTTACGGACATACCAAAAAGGCCGTGGAAATGCTGGCGGACATGCTCAAAGAGCGCGGATGTCCGAAGGTAACCGTCACGGATCTTGCCAGGGACGATATGTTCGAGGCTGTGGAGGACGCGTTCCGTTACGGGCGTCTTGTCCTGGCTACCACCACATACAACGCCGATATTTTCCCGTTCATGCGTACTTTCATCACACACCTGAAAGAACGCGGATACCAGAAGCGGACCGTCGCGTTTATTGAGAACGGTTCCTGGGCTCCTCAGGCCGCGAAGGTCATGCGGGGCATGTTTGAGGGATGCAAAGATATCAAGTTCGCGGAGCAGTCCGTCCGTATCATGTCCGCTCTGAACGATGAGAGCAAAGAACAGCTTAAGTCGCTCGCGGACGAACTGTGCTCGGACTATGAGCAGAGAGACGAGAAGACTGCGGTCAAGAACGACATGACGGCGCTCTTCAAGATCGGCTACGGTCTGTATGTTGTTACGACCAATGACGGAACGAAAGACAACGGCTGCATCGTGAACACTGTGTCCCAGCTGACAAGTTCACCGCTTCTGGTTGCTGTCGGCATCAATAAGGCAAACTACACATACCATATCGTGCAGAAGACCGGTATACTGAACATCAACTGCATTTCCCAGGATGCGCCCTTCAAGGTCTTCCAGACTTTCGGCTTCCAGAGCGGAAGAAACACGGACAAATTTGCGGACTGCAAAGATACGGCGCCAAGAACGGACAACGGTCTGATCTTCCTGCCGCGTTACATCAACGCAGTTATGTCCCTGAAGGTCAAGCAGGAAGTGGATCTCGGCACGCACGGAATGTTCATCTGCGAGGTCACAGAGGCCCGCGTCATGTCAAACGTTGAGACGATGACGTATTCCTACTATCAGAGCAATGTCAAACCGAAACCCGAGACCGAGGGAAAGAAAGGCTGGGTCTGCAAGGTCTGCGGTTACGTGTACGAGGGAGAGGACCTTCCGGAAGACTTTGTCTGCCCGCTCTGCAAACACGGAGCATCGGATTTTGAGCGGATCCAATAATCGCTCCTGATTTCAAGCAAATGAAAAGCAGGCTCCTGCTTGCCGGATTTCCGGCGGATGCGGAGCCTGCTTTTTTGGCGGATTGTGTTTTATACGTCATTCTGCCGGGTGAATGTTGAAAAAAACGCCTTTTGCGGCTAAAATAAAAAATGGAGTAGGAGAAATTTGTAAAGGATAAGAACAATGTTCACTGATTATCTTGTATTGATCATGGAATGTACCGCGTTTCTTTTCCTGCTGGTTCTGCTTTTTGAGGCATATTATAAAAATGAAAGCAGGGACCTGAAGACGCGGCTGTGCAGAGTCTGCCTTATTCTCACCATGCTTGCGCTTCTGATTGAAGCTGAGTCGTACGCTTTTGACGGCGATCTGGACATGATGGGGCTGACCTTTGTCTGCAATATGCTCTCTTTTGCCGTCGGAAGCTGGATCATTACGGCTTTTATGTTCTATATTACGGCCGTTATCAACGAGAAAAAACCAACCAAGTATTATCATGCAATGAATGTCTTTGTGTTGGGAACCGTGGAGAGCATAATCGCAATCATCGGTGCTTTTCTGGGAAAGACATTTATCTACACAGATGCCGTATATGAGGCAGGGCCCTGGATTCCGTTCCTTTCAGGATTCCAGATGGTGTTTATCGTTTATCTTCTTGTCTTCATCCTGGCAAACAGAAAACTGCTCGGAGAACACGACACCATGATCATGACCGTTTACGTCGGGCTCACGATAGTCACGACGCTGATGGAGATGTTCATAGAGGATCTTCCTTCTTTCTACTTCGTCGGGCAGGCTCTTGCCATGGATTTGATCTATGTTAATGAACGAACGCATTTGCGCGTGGATCTGCAGACCCAAAGAGAACTGAATACGGACATCATGCGGCAAAACGCTTTGCTGGACGGTCTGGCAAGGGAATACCACACCGTTTGGCTCATTGACGGAAAACATCAGATGCATTTGTACAGAACCACCGGGAGAGACACAAGTCAGGATGCGGTTCAGCTTGGTTTGAACGATCCCGATTACTTTTCCTTCATGCCCGCCTACATCTCCGCATATGTTTATGACGAGGACAGGGAAAGGGTATTCAAATCGGTATGGTATGAAACCGTTGAGCGCAACGCTCCGGAAGTTGGGACATATATTGTTACCTACCGGAGAAAGAAGGAAGGCGGCGGTTTTGATTACCATCAGATGTGCTTTGCGAAGGCTGTGAGCAAAGAGGATGATCACAGTTTCATCCTGGCGTTCCGCAGCGCGGACAAGGAAATACAGAAAGAGAAAGAGCAGCAGAGACAGTTGGAAGAGGCGCTGTCCATGGCCCAGTCCGCGAACCGCGCAAAAACTACCTTCCTCAACAACATGTCCCACGATATCCGTACGCCGATGAATGCCATTATCGGGTATACGGGCCTTGCGGCATCGCATATTGACAGCAAGGAAATGGTTCAGGACTATCTCAAGAAGATAGGACAGTCTTCGGATCATCTGCTGTCTCTGATCAATGACGTCCTGGATATGAGCAGGATCGAATCGGGAAAGATAAATTTGGACGAGAAAGAGGAGAACCTTTCGGAGATCATCCATACGCTCCGCAACATTGTCCAGGCGGACGTCCGCAGTAAGAATCTGGAGTTCTTTATTGATTCCATGGATGTCAGGGATGAGAGCGTTATCTGCGACAAACTGCGGCTGAATCAGGTGCTTTTGAACGTTCTGTCCAATGCTGTGAAATTTACAAAGCCCGGAGGTACGGTATCGCTCCGGGTGATTCAGAAGGATTCTACGGAAACCGGATATGCCTCCTATGAGTTTCAAATCAAAGATAACGGAATAGGAATGAGCAAGGAGTTTCTGGAGACCATATTTGATCCGTTTACAAGAGTGAATTCCTCAACGGTCAGCGGCATTCAGGGCTCCGGTCTCGGCATGGCCATCACCAAGAACATCGTCGATATGATGGGCGGTACGATAGACATCAAATCCATTGAGGATGAAGGAACGGAAGTGGTGCTGCGCTTCAGTTTCAAACTGGCCCGGGAGCATAAAGAACCGGAGAGGATCGCGGCGCTTGATGGACTCAGGGGCATGGTCGTTGATGATGATGCCAACACCTGTATCAGCGTACACAGGATGCTGAAAGACATCGGGATCCGGTCTGAATGGTGTACTTCCGGTAGAGAAGCGGTCCTTCGCACCAAGGAAGCCGTTCAGGACGGCGACAGTTTCAAGGTTTATATCATTGACTGGATGATGCCGGAAATGAACGGAATTGAGACCACCAGAAGGATACGCCGGGTGGTTGGGGATGAGGTTCCGATCGTTGTATTGACCGCATATGACTGGTTTGACATCGAAGAAGAAGCCAGAGAGGCGGGGGTGACCGCGTTTATCAGCAAACCGCTTTTCCCGTCCGATCTGCACAATGTGCTTGAAAAATGCTGTGCGGAGGAACAGGTTGCGTCAGGGACCGGAAACGAGGACTATGATTTCGCCGGCAAGAAAATTCTGGTAGTGGAAGATAACGAGATGAACCGTGAGATCGCGGTGGAAATTCTGGAAGAAGCCGGATTCGTCGTTGACACGGCTGAGGACGGGACGGAAGCTGTCGCTGCTATGGAGCAAGCGGCTCCGGACCAGTATGACCTGATCCTTATGGATATCCAGATGCCGAGGATGGACGGCTACGAATCTACAAGAAGGATACGAAGCATGACTTCGGGAGTTCAGAATATTCCGATCATCGCCATGACGGCAAACGCTTTTGATGAGGACCGCAAAGCCGCCATTGAAGCCGGAATGAACGAGCACATAGCAAAACCGATAGACATCCATGCCCTGAAGGAAACTATTTCCAGATTTTTGTGAGGTCATATGATCAAAACAACCCTTTGTTATATCAAAAAGAATAACCAGTATCTCATGCTCCTTCGTAACAAAAAGGAGCATGATTTAAATGACGGGAAATGGATCGGTCTCGGAGGGAAATTCCGGAAAAAAGAGTCACCGGACGCCTGCCTCTTGAGGGAAGTCAGAGAGGAAGCCGGAATCCGGCTCACAAAGTATCATTTTCACGGAATCATCTATTTCTATTCCGATACCTGGGAAGATGAAGAAATGTATCTCTATTCCGCTTCCGACTTTGACGGAGAAGTTGTCGGCAATTGCGACGAAGGCGAACTGCACTGGATCAATGAGGATAAGGTAATGGATCTGAACCTTTGGGAAGGAGACAGACTGTTTCTTCCCAAACTTCTTTCCGGTGTTGAACGCTTCAGTATGTCGCTGAGATATGAGGGTGACAAACTCGTTGAGTATCAAGATTACTGCGGAAACAACGGGTTATGCGGCGGATGTGCGTACGGGGGAATGGGCTATGAAGCCCAGTTGAAAGATAAAGAGAAAAAATTGCTTGATCTGCTGCTTCCGGTATTTGATGCGGAAAGCATCTGGGACGGAATGTACGAGAGCCCGCTTCATGAGCGGTACAAAAACAAGATGGAGTATTCCTTCGGTGATGAAGTCAAGGACGGTCCGCTGACCCTTGGAATGCACAGGAAGAAAAGCTTTTATTCCGTTCTTCCTTGTGATGACTGCCGCCTCGTGCATGAGGACTTCAACCGGATCGTGCAATCGACCATGGACTATTTTGGCAGGCTACGGGTATCTTATTTCAGCAAACGTGACCATTCGGGTTATCTCAGACATCTTGTTCTCAGACGAAGTTTTGCTTCAGGCGATGTGATGGTCGATCTTGTGACGGCGGATCTGCCTGGTGACGTCACGGGGCTGTCCGAGACGGAACTCCTTGCGGGATGGATGAAACAACTGATGCTTCTGAATTTGGATGGGAGGATCAGCGGAATATTACATACCCGTAATAATTCCTGGTCGGACGCTGTCACGGATGAGGGAACTGAACTTCTGTACGGAACCGGATTTATCGAGGAGACTCTTCTGGGACTGAAGTTTAAGATTACACCTTTCAGTTTCTTTCAAACCAATTCTAAAGGCGCGGAGGTACTGTATTCCCGGGTGAGAGAGTATATCGGAGATGTAGCGGGCAAAACGGTGTACGATTTATATTCCGGAACGGGTACTATTGCGCAGACGGTCGCATCTGTGGCGGAAAAAGTATACGGAGTTGAGATCATACCGGAAGCAGTTGAGGCTGCAAAGGAAAACGCCATTGCCAACGGGTTAAATAATGCAGAGTTTCTAGCGGGAGATGTGCTGGATGTCATTGACAACTTGGACAGGAAACCCGATTTTATAATTCTTGATCCGCCCAGAGACGGGCTTCATCCGAAAATGCTTTCAAAAATCGCGAATTTTGGGGTCAAGAATATAATCTATGTTGCGTGTAAACCCGAAAGCTTTTGCAGGGATATGGGCTATTTTAGAACTTGTGGATATCGGGTTGCTCGTGCGTGTGGCGTGGATCAATTTCCTTATACAAAACATGTGGAGACTGTTGCGTTGCTAACACGTACATAATTAAGAGGAGAATTATGAAATTTATAACCGAAAGGCTGATTATCCGACCTTGGAAAGAATCGGATGCGGAGAGCCTGTATGAATATGCTAAAGACCCTTCTGTGGGACCGATAGCAGGATGGCCCGTACATACGAGCGTTGAAAACAGCCGTCAGATAATCAGAGATGTTCTGTCGGCAGACGAGACATATGCGGTCTGCTTAAGAGAAGACAACCGTGCTATAGGAAGTATTGGATTGATTCCGCCGGCACAGTCTCATACAAAAGCAAGCGATACAGAAATTGAGATAGGGTACTGGATAGGAGTGCCGTTCTGGGGTCATGGGTATATTCCGGAAGCTGTTAAAGCTTTGCAGAAGCATGCCTTTGAAGATCTGGGCTGCACGGCGATGTGGTGCGGGTACTATGACGGAAATGAGAAATCAAAGCGATGCCAGGAAAAGTGCGGTTTCAGGTATCATCATACAGAAGAAAACAAACCCTGCGCTTTGATGGGAGATATCAGAACCGAGCATTTCACGTATATTACAAGAGATGAGTGGCTGAAGGAAAACACCGGGCTCTCATATATTACGCTGCGTGATCAGCCTGAACTTGCGGAGACTGCGGCGGACTGGTTTCATGATAAATGGAAACATCCGAAAGAGGCATACCTTGAATGCATGAAGGCTTATCTGGACCATGAAACGGAGTATGGCTGGTACTTGTGCATGGACGGCAGAAAAATCGTTGCCGGGCTGGGTGTTATAGATAACGATTTTCATGACAGAAAAGATTTATCCCCGAATATCTGTGCTGTGTACACAGAGGAAGAATATCGCTGCAAGGGTATCGCAGGCCGTCTCTTGAATATGGCTGTTGAAGATCTGAGATCCAAAGGAATATCACCGGTTTATCTTATTACAGACCATACGGACTTTTATGAGCGCTACGGCTGGGAATTCCTGTGCATGGTTCAGGGCGACGGTGAATCGGATATGACACGGATGTATATGCACAGATAGATTATTGTGCAGATGAAACGATGTCGAATGTGTCTGCTGTTTGAAGAGGAGAATGAATGATTGAAACAAGCCGATTAAACATATATGCAGCATCTCAGGAGCAGATGGAAAAATTCATTGCATCGCAGAGCGTTGATGTTCTGAAAACAGCTTATACGGAAATGCTGGATGGGTGTCTTGCACATCCCGCTCAGTGGGAGTGGTATGCCATCTGGATGATTGAACTGAAAGACGGCACCCATATTGGTGAATTGTGCTTTAAGGGCATTGATGAAACATGTTCTGCTGAAATTGGATATGGAATTGCAGAGGATCATCAAGGCTGCGGTTATGCAACGGAAGCAGTATCAGCTCTTGCAGGCTGGGCATTAAATCAACCCGGAGTATCGTGTGTTACAGCGGAAACGGAAGCGTCCAATATTGCATCCCAAAGAGTCCTGGAGAAATCGGGGTTTATTCCGACGGGAAAAAATGGCGAAGAGGGACCAATTTTTGCTCGCAGGATTACTATCCGTCCGGAAGAACATAAAGACTATAAGAGCATAGTTTCTTTGATTCTGCGTTCATTCAGAGAAGGAACAGACTATTCCGACGGGACCGATATTGTTGCATTGGTCGAGGAAGTCCGTGATTCCGAGTACTGCATTCCGGAGCTTTCATTTGTTGCGGAGCAAGGCGGCGAGATTGTCGGGCATTTCCTGTTTTCACGCTTCCCGCTGTCAAAAACACCACAAGGTGATCACGGCAGCGCAAAGGAAACAAATGTCGTTATGCTCGCACCGGTATCCGTTCACGCCGATCATCTGAGACAGGGTATCGGCACGGCAATGATAAGGCTTGGCAT
>R22__coassemble_1725_pt1 | contig 10442 bp, 9 predicted proteins | sample R22__metabat2_high_PE_038 | metagenome-assembled genome bin R22
CCTGTCTTCCAGGATCAGGCTGTGGGAGACATCGATCCCCGCGCCCAGACAGACGTTCAGAATCTCCTGTGAGAAAAGGTCTGTTCCGGTGGCGGTGATAAGGCTTGTTTTCAACCCCATCCGTGCCGAGTTTTCGGCGATATTCCGTCCGACACCCCCTGCCCGTCCGGATACACTTCCCGGGTTGGAATCGCCCCAGACCGTATCCGCGGCAACAAACCCGGTCAAATCGTAGGTGGATCCGCCTATCACAAGGACATCCGCTTTCATAACAACAAACTCCAGAAAGAAAAGAATATGTTTTTATCCTCGAATATGATAACATACATTTGATAAACTGGAGGGGAAGGTTTTGTTTATCCTTGATCAGTGGATAGACTGTGAGTGAATCATGAGTGGTTTTGATGTGTTGAATCTGTTCGGCGGGCTTGCCATGTTCCTTTTCGGCATGCGCCTGATGGGAGACGGTCTGAAGGAAGGATCCTCCGGAACCCTGAAAACCGCCATGGAACATGTGACAAACAATGCGTTCAAGGCGTTTCTGCTGGGCGTTCTTGTCACAGCTATCATCCAGTCTTCCACGGCAACGATCGTTATCACTTCCGGACTTGTGGCGGCGGGAATCATCACGTTAAGACAGTCGCTGGGAATCATTATCGGCGCGAATGTCGGTACCACGGTCACCGGGCAGATCATCCGTCTTCTGGACCTGGACACCAGCGGCGCCAGTTGGCTCCAGATATTCAAACCGTCCACGCTTGCCCCTGCCGCGCTGATCATCGGCATCATCCTGATCATGGGATTCAAAAAGAAGGGCTCCAATACGGCTGGTAAGGTCGCGATCGGATTCGGGATCCTGTTCAGCGGACTTCTGTCCATGACGAATTCCGTGACAACGCTTGCCGCGAGCGGGGTATTTGAATAGCTTTTTTCCAACCTGGGAGCCAATCCATTGATCGGATATCTTACCGGTGCGGGCGTTGCCTTTGCTTTGCAGAGTTCTTCGGCAACGATCGGTATCCTGCAGGCTTTCTCTCAGTCCGGCGCTTTGACTTTCAAGGCAATTTACGCGGTGATCGTGGGTATCTATCTCGGGGACTGCGTGACCACCGCGATCGTGTGTTCTATCGGCGCCCGGGCGGATGCGAAACGGGTCGGTGCTGTCAACATTCTGTTTAACCTGAGCGAGACGGTTCTGGTGCTGATCGGTGTCACGATCGCGCACAAGGCAGGACTTCTGGACGCCATCTGGGACAAGCCGATCTTTTCCGGCGGGATTGCGAACACGAACACGATATTCAATTTAAGCTGCGCTCTCCTTCTTTTCCCGATGCTTCCCGTCTATGAGAAACTCAGCATGAAGATCGTCAAAGATGAAAAGGGGACGCAGGGCAAATACACAGAGATCATGGACGGACTGAGTCCTGCCTTCTTCAATTCACCGGCGCTTGCCTTGAGAGGCTGCTATGATGCTTTGGCAGCTATGTTTGATGCCGCGAAAAAGAATATCTATACCTCTTTTGAACTTTTGGACCAGTATGATCCGAAGAAAGCACAGGAGGTTATACAGGAGGAGGAGAACATCGATCTGCTGACCGACCGTGTCAGCAAATATCTGGTTGCTCTTTCCCCGAATATCCGGATTGGTTATCAGGTCCAGATCCTGGATCAGTATTATAAGATCGTTACGGAGTTTGAACGGTTGGGAGACCATGCGATCAACATTTGCGAGACAGCTGAAAAAATGGACTCCAAGGGACTCTCTTTCTCTGAGACGGCAAAAAAAGAACTGAAGGTCCTGGAGGAACTGATCAAGCGTATTCTGGACTATTCGGAAGTCGCGTTCAAGAAGCGCGATGCTGAGTCGGCATACCACATTGAGCCGTTGGAGGAGGTCGTTGACGACCTGGTCAATTCCATGAAAGAGAAGCACATCGCCAGACTGCGCGGGGGAAAGTGCAACATCGAGGCCGACTCCCATTTCCTGAATATGCTGACGGATATTGAGAGGATCTCGGACATCTGTTCCAATATCGGCGTGTCCACTGTTGCCAGGGTCTACCCGGAGCGGGCCGCCCAGGCGCATGATTACATTTCATCGTTGCATTCCGGAAACAACGAGACGTTCAACGCGGAGTACAACAGCGCACACGAAGAATTTTTCGGAAAGTTACCGACGGAAGAAGCAAGGCAGACTCCTGCGGAAGCCGTTCCGGCCGGTGAATTTGCGGAAGCCATTGGCATCAAAAAATAGAAAGCCAAACAAATAGCTGAGCAGGTAGCAGATACTGTTCACGAAGTGTTTGGGAATCTCAGTCAGTATAGATAAATCAATGGTGCTGTATATTCTTGAACTTGCTGTCTGTTATGGTTGACCGGCAATGCCTTAAGTTGACAACATCTGGATTTCCCGGGATTTTCTTATAAAACTGTATTTGGGGACCTGGACCGGGAGCTGCATATACAGCTCCATTTTCGGATGCCGTGTGATCTCCACAAGATTGCCTTCCGCATCCCGGATGTCTCCCGCACGGAACTGCAGGGGGGCACCGTCCGGTCGGAGGATCTCCAGCAGATCACCGGGACGGAATCCGTTCCGCTGTGTCAGGAACGCGTTTCCGCTGCTGTCGCAGGACTCGACCATGGCCACCACATCGTACAGAGAATCATAACTGCTGCTTTCGGTGTACTGCCCGGGATATCCGTAATAGAAACCGGGTGAGTAGGGACGGTGGCTGTGTTTCAGCACTTCTTCCGACCAAATTGCGGGGAGAGGAGTCCCTGCCAGCGCGGCATCGATCGCCCGGCGGTACGCTGCAGTGGCGGAGGCCACGTAGTAGGAGGACTTTGTCCTGCCCTCGATTTTCAGGCTGGATACGCCTGCGTCCATCATCTCGCCGACATGATCAACCATGCACATATCTCTGGAATTCAGGATGAAAGTGCCGTTATCCTCGCTGATTTCAAAAAACTGCCCGGGTTCCTGTTCCGCCATCAGATGATATTTCCACCGGCATGGCTGCGCGCAAAGTCCCCGGTTCGGATCCCGTCCGGTCAGATAGTCGGAAAGCGTACACCTGCCGGAAAAAGAGACACACATGGCACCGTGACAGAAAGCTTCCAGTTCCAGATCGTCCGGAATACTGTCCCGCAGTTTCCGGATACCTTCCAGAGAGAGTTCTCTGGCGAGGACAACTCGTTTTGCTCCCAGATCCCGGAAAGCACAGGCGGTGGCGCTGTTCATGATGCCTGCCTGTGTGCTGATATGGATCTCCTGTTTCGGAGCATATTTCCGGCACAGCTGCAGGACCCCAAGGTCTGTCACGATCAATCCGTCCGCTTCCGCGGCGGCGACCTGCTCAAGGAATCCGGGGAGAGCCGGGATCTCATCTTCTGAGGGGACCGTGTTGCAGGTGACATAGACACGGACCCCGTTTTCATGAGCATAGGACACGGCTTCAAAAAGGGAGTCTTCCGGGAAGTTTGCGGTTCCGGCGCGCATTCCGAAAGACGCTCCCGCAAGATAAACGGCATCCGCTCCGTATACGACCGCGGAGATCAGTTTCTCCATATCGCCCGCAGGGCTCAGGAGTTCAATTTTGGAACGGGACATATCGGTATCGGATTCCTTTCAAACATGGTCTAATGTCTTTCGCAGTTTTGTTCTTTGAAAGACATACTTTCATTTGTCAAGGAAATTGTAGCATAATGTTTCCGTCAGGGGAAATCCCGGCTGATACAATTATCTGAACAATTAGTCTCTGATGGACGGATACCGGGACAGACTACCGGAAGGAATAGAGGAAAATGAACATAACGGAAAAGATAGCCGGAGAGATCGGCGGCTCCGAAACAGCGGTCGCGAACGTGATCCGACTTCTGGATGACGGAAGCACGATCCCGTTTATTGCAAGATACAGAAAAGAGATGCACGGATCCATGGATGACGCTTCTCTGCGGAAGATCGAGGAACGCCTCCGGTATCTCAGAAATCTGGAGACAAGAAAGGCAGAGATCCTGCATGCCCTGGAGGAACAGGAAAAACTGACACCCGCTTTGAAGGCGTCAGTGGAACAGGCGGAAACGCTCTCGGAAGCGGAGGAGATCTACCGGCCGTACAAGCAGAAAAGAAGGACCAGAGCGACAGTGGCGAAGGAAAAGGGGTTGGAGCCCCTGGCGGATGAACTGTTTGCGGGGAAAAGCGGGAGAACTCCGGAGGAAGCAGCCCGGGATTATATCTGCTCCGAAAAAGGGGTAGAAACGGAGCAGGACGCACTTTCCGGAGCTTCCGATATCATTGCGGAGCGTATAGCGGAACTCCCGGAGATCCGGAGAAAGCTGCGGAATCTTGCCCGTAGCGGCGGGCGGATCCGGGTCAAAGGCGCAAAAAAAGAAGAATCCGTTTACAGTTTGTACTACGATTTTTCCTGTCCGGTCTCAGGCATGCAGGGCTACCAGATACTGGCGGTCAACCGCGGGGAAAAGGAAGGATTCCTGAAAGTATCGCTGGAGCTGGATGAAGAAACGGCTGTATCCATGGCTATGCGCAGCATTCCACAGGCGAAACCCTTGGTTTTTCCTTTTGTTTTTCGTGCGGTCACGGATGGATATGAGAGGTTGATCCTGCCTTCACTGACGAACGAGATACGGTCTGAACTTTCCGAGAAGGCCTGTGACGGAGCGATCCGGACTTTTGCCATGAATCTCAAACCGCTCCTGATGCAACGCCCGGTGCGGGGGAAGGTGATCATGGGTCTGGACCCGGGCTACCGGATGGGATGCAAGGTGGCGGTAGTCGATCCTACCGGGAAGGTTCTGGACACGGCTGTGGTCTATCCGACCATGGGAAAACGGGAAGAGGAAGAAGCAATCCTTAAGCTGGGGAGTTTGATCCGGAAACACAATGTGGCGCATATCGCTATAGGGAACGGGACTGCTTCCCGTGAGACGGAAAAGACGGTGATCGAACTGATCCGGGACTTTCCCGGCGTTACGTATATGGTTGTCAGCGAGGCCGGCGCATCGGTTTATTCCGTGTCGGAGATTGCGGCTGAGGAGTTCCCGCAGTACGAGGCGAATGTCAGAAGCGCGGTATCCATTGCCAGGAGGCTTCAGGATCCGCTGTCCGAACTTGTCAAAATTGATCCGAAGGCGATCGGCGTGGGGCAGTATCAGCACGACATGCCGCAGAAACAGCTGGAGGGAAGTCTTGACGCGGTGGTGGAAGACTGCGTGAACGCTGTCGGCGTGGAACTGAATACCGCCTCATGGGCGCTTTTACGGCATATTTCCGGCTTGAGCACAGCTGCCGCGAAATCCGTTGTCCAGTATCGGGAAACGGAAGGTATGTTTACCGAACGGAAGCAGATCCTGTCGGTTCCGAAGATCGGACCGAAGGCGTATGAACAGTGTGCCGGATTTCTGCGTGTGCCGGAAAGCGGGAATGTTCTGGACAATACCGGAATTCATCCGGAGAGTTATTCCGCTACAAAAAAGCTTCTGAAGATGTGCGGCTGCTCCCTGGAGGATGTGCGGAGCGGAAATCTCGGGCCTCTGGAAGACAGGATACGTGAAATGGGGGAGAAAACGGTGGCGGACGGATGCGGAATAGGCGTTCCGACGCTCCGGGATATCGTTGTTGAACTGAACAGACCCGGAAGGGATCCCCGGGAGACGCTTCCGGAGCCGCTGTTCCGAACGGATCTTCTGGAACTGGAAGACATCCGCCCGGGCATGACGTTGAGAGGAACGGTCAGAAACGTTACTGATTTCGGAGCGTTTGTGGATATCGGGGTGCACCAGGACGGACTGGTGCATATTTCGGAGATCGCCGACAGGTTTATCAAACATCCGGGAGAGGTTCTTTCCCCCGGGGATGAAGTTAAAGTGTCCGTTCTGGACGTGGACACAAAAAAGAAACGGATTTCCCTGTCAATCCGGAGAGCGTCGTCGGAAGCGGACATCGGCCGGTGAGGTCAAGACCAGGACAGGAGGGATAAAAGATAATTGAACGCTGAAGAAGTTGTCGTATCGGAAGGAATAGGATACAATGTTACAAGGATGAAAAAGGAGAGAGAACAGTCGAGACGATGAAAGAGATTACGGTTCCCGCAAAAGATTCCCTTCTTGATGAAGTGAGCAACTTTGTTGAAACAGAGCTGCGGGAAAACGGATGCCCTCCCAGGACAACGATGCAGATTTTGATTGCTTTGGAGGAGTTGTTCGTAAATATTGCCCATTACGGATACCCGGGTGGGGAAGGGACAGCCACCGTGGCAGTCGGGTTTGACGGAGAGTGCGCCATACTCCGGCTTACCGACTCCGGGATTCCTTTCAATCCGCTCAAGAGGGAGGATCCTGATGTCTCCCTTCCTGCTGAGGAAAGGAAGATCGGCGGACTCGGCATTTATATGGTTAGGAAAACAATGGATGAAATGCAGTACGAATATACGGACGGAAAAAACATTTTAAGCATAAAAAAGACATTCTAGGAGGAACTCTGATGCAAATCACACAAACGAAAGACGGTGCCAAGCTGGTTATTGCGCTGGAAGGAAGGCTTGATACCACTACCGCTCCGGAGCTGGAGAATGTATTGAAGGAAGAACTGGACGGGGTGGAGGAGCTCTGCTTTGATCTGGAGAAATTACAGTACATTTCATCCGCGGGGCTTAGAGTGCTTCTCGCCGCACAGAAAACGATGAACGCTCAGGGTACGATGAAGGTCACAAATGTCTGCCCTGAGGTCATGGAAGTTTTTGATATCACGGGATTTGTTGATATCCTGACGATTGAGTAAGTAGTTTCAGCTGGAATAGGACCGCACTTGAAAGAGGCGGTCTTTTCGTGTCTGAAAACGGGCATTTTTGATACCACTCACAGAAAGGAACAGGGCAGAATGAGCAAATCGAAAGTATATTTTACCGATTTCAGGACCACGCTCGGAATATCGCTGATTGACAAGCTGAAAAAGCTCTGCCGTTCGGCGGGAATAGGGGAGATGGACCTGGAAGACAAGTTCGTTGCGATCAAAATGCACTTCGGTGAGCTTGGAAATCTGGCTTTTCTCCGTCCGAACTATGCGAAAGCCGTGGCCGATCTTGTGAAAGAGGGTGGCGGAAGACCGTTTTTGACGGACTGCAACACCCTGTATCCGGGATCCAGAAAGAATGCGCTGGATCATCTGGACTGTGCCCAGGAGAACGGATTCAATGAGATAACAACCGGATGCCATGTGATCATTGGAGACGGTCTGCGCGGAACGGATGACGTGATCGTTCCGATCAAAGGAGGAGTTTACTGCAAAGAAGCCTATATCGGCCGGGCGGTAATGGATGCGGATGTGATTATTTCCCTGAATCATTTCAAGGGACACGAATGCGCGGGATTTGGCGGGGCTCTCAAAAATATCGGTATGGGCTGCGGAAGCCGGGCGGGGAAAATGCATCAGCATAATCAGGGGAAGCCTGTCATTTCGCAGGATGCCTGCCGCGGTTGCAGGCGCTGCGTGAAAGAGTGCGGTTCTGACGCGATCCGGTACGAGGACGGGAAGGCGGTGATCGACCATGATCTGTGCAAAGGGTGCGGACGCTGTATCGGAGCCTGCGCTTTTGACGCGATCAGCAATCCGAACGACAGCGCCAATGAGATCCTCGGGTGCAAGATCGCGGAATACACGAAGGCAGTTCTGGACGGACGGCAGAATTTCCATGTCAGTTTGATCGTGGATGTTTCCCCGAACTGCGACTGCCACAACGAGAACGACGCTCCGATCCTTCCGGATATCGGCATGCTGGCCTCTTTCGATCCGGTGGCGCTGGACCAGGCATGTGTGGACCTGTGCCAGAAAGCGGATCCGATCCGCAATTCGCAGCTGGGGGACAATCTGGCGGATCCGGAATTCCATCATCATCACGATCACTTTTTCGATTCCAATCCGAATGTGCGTTACAAAGAGACACTCGAGCATGCGGAGAAGATCGGGATCGGTTCACGGTCGTACGAACTTATTACGGTCAAGTGAGTTTTTCCGGACGTTCTGCGTCCTTATATTCGAACAAATATTGTGGCCCCGGAAGCTGACAGATATCAGCCAACGGGGCTTTTTCGCAGAAGAGGGAGTGCGGTTGACCTTGTCTCTACTCTCCGTAGGTGGCAGGATCCCTCTTGCGTCTGTATGATGGACAAAGAATCAAGGAGGGAATAACAATGGATCAATATGTCACAGGTACTACGATCAGGGAACTGCGCGAGAGGAAAAAGCTGACGCAGGCGGAGCTTGCGGAAAAGCTGAACGTATCCGATAAGACCGTTTCCAAATGGGAGACCGGAAAGGGTTATCCTGACATTACTTTGCTTGAGCCGATCGCCGGGGTGTTTGGTATTTCTCTGACCGAGCTTCTTTCCGGGAGCACCGTATCCAACGCGAATGTATCCGCGAACATGAACCGGTCCAGGTTCTATGTCTGTCCGGTATGCGGAAACATCATTCACAGCATGGGTGAGGCGGTCATCCACTGTCACGGTGTCCGGCTTGCTCCGATAGAGGAGGAACCGGCAGATGAGAATCATTCCGCCGTCATTGAACAGGTGGAAGATGAGTACTATGTCCGGATCCCGCATGAAATGACAAAACGGCATTACATTTCCTTTGTGGCGGCGGTGTCTCCGGACAGGCTGCAAATGGTCAAGCTCTATCCGGAGGGGAACGCGGAAACAAGGTTCAAGATGAACGGCGTGAGAAAAATCTGCTATTATTGCAACAGGGACGGACTCTTCTCCGTCAGTCCCGGAAAAAGAAAATGACCGCTGATCAGAGAGGAACAACGGATGAAACGTGAATTGGGAATCGCCAGATGCGGTCTGGCATGCTGTCTGTGTTCGGAAAACGCTGCCTGCAAGGGCTGCAAACGGGACGGATTTCTGGAACTCTCCTGGTGCAAGGACGCGGCATGGTGCGAGAACCGGAAATGCGTGATTGAAAAGAAACTGAACGGCTGTTACGAATGCGAGCCGGCGGAATGCCGCAAGGGATTGTACGCGGAAAAGATCAAAGCGAGGGCTTTTGCGGAATTTGCGCACAGGTACGGTTTGGAGGAACTTCTGGACTGTCTGGAACGGAACGAACAGGCCGGGATCGTTTACCACCGCGAAGGCATCATGGGCGACTACGATGAGTTTGACGACCTGGAGGAACTGATCCGGTTTATCCGCACCGGGAAACGGTGAACCGACGCACGGCGGCTCGGAAGACAGTTCCGGGCACTGTGAAAAAGTTTGGGCAAATACAAAAAATCCCCCTGCGTAAGGTATTGCTTGTTACGCTGCGTGATGTTCTAAAATCCGTGACGAAAGGAGGGCAAAGCTATGTCGAAGTACACAACAGGAGAGATCGCAAAGCTTTGCGGCGTCACGGTAAGAACGGTGCAGTATTACGATACCAGGGGCATTCTGGTTCCGACGGAACTGTCCGAAGGCGGAAGGCGCCTGTATTCGGAAGATGATCTGAAACGCATGAGGGTCATCTGCTTTCTGAGAGAGACGGACCTGCCCATTGACGCTATATCTCAGATTTTGAAGGAGGAGCATCCGGAAAACCTGATTTCTCTGCTGATCGAACAGCAGGAACAGATCCTCTCCGAAGAGATCTCGGGGAAACAGGAAAAGCTCGCGAAGCTGAAAGACCTGAAAAACGGACTGAAAAGCAGAGCGGTCGTGTCTCTGGAATCCATTGGCGACATAGCTGTCATCATGGAAAATAAAAAGAAACTCAAAGGTCTTTACCGGAACATGCTTCTGGCCGCGCTTCCGGTCGGTATTCTTCAGTGGACATCCATTTATCTCTGGATCGCCAAAGGGATCTGGTGGCCGTTTGTTGTCTGGGTGCTGATCACGATCCCCTTTGCGGTCTGGGTCAGCAGATATTACCTTCATAACGTGAAATATATCTGCCCGGAATGCCACGAGGTGTTCAAACCGGCCATGAAAGAAGCGTTCTGGGCGGGGCATACTCCTACCGCACGAAAGCTGACCTGTCCGGCATGCGGTCATAAGGGGTTCTGCGTGGAGGTCTGGGGAGGAGATGAAAAGCAGACACCGCGGGATGTACAGACATAAGGAAACTGTTTGCCTGATAATAAGAATCATGCCTGCCGCTATAATAGCGCCAGGCATGTTTTTTTAGGGTGTTCTGTCTACGGCTCCGGGAGGTTTTCAGGATTCCGTTTCCGGCTGCCAGTCTTTGCAGACATCGATCCAGCCGCGGGAAGCGGAATACCGTTCCAGTTCCGGAAGGGTCAGTTCTATGGCGCTGTTTCCGCTGCCGCAGGCCGGGAATACGGTCTGAAACCGCTTCAAAGAGACATCCAGATAAACGGTCACACCGTCATTGACGGCAAAGGGGCAGCCCCCGCCGACGGCATGCCCGATTTTCTCCTCCACTT
>R22__coassemble_1771_pt1 | contig 10251 bp, 7 predicted proteins | sample R22__metabat2_high_PE_038 | metagenome-assembled genome bin R22
TACCACACTCGGGAACATAGAGTGCCTTGCTGTCATCACGGACTTGCTTGCACATTGCGTTTTCGTCAATGATAAGTGCTGACAACCAGTAGTTCGGCTCAGTTCCGTCGCATATCGGATTCATCTTGATTGGCAAGTCTTTCAGACCGTCTCTGTAGCGCTCATAGATGGCCTTCTTTTGAGCGATATGCTCTTCAAGGTACGGATACTGCCCTCTAACCGCTCCCGCGATGATATTGCTCATACGGTAGTTGTAGCCGACCTGTTCATGCTGATACCAAGGAGCTGCCTCACGAGACTGTGTACTCCATTTTCTCGCTTGGTTTGCGTCATCAATGTTATTCGTCAAGAGGCAACCGCCAGACGAACCTGTAATGATCTTATTGCCGTTATAACTGATGGCCGAGTAGTCGCCGAACGAACCGCACTGTTTACCGTCAATTGTTGCGCCCATCGCTTCGGCAGCATCTTCCACGAGCAAAGCACCATGCTTCTCGCAGATAACTTTGATTTCATCCATTCTTCCGGGGAAGCCGTAAAGTTCTGCACTAACAACGAGTTTTACATCAGGATATAATTCAAATGCTTTTTCAAGAGCAACCGGGTCCATATTCCATGTGTCTGGATCGGTGTCAATAAATACCGGAATACCGCCCTCATAAACGACGGGGTTCAGGGTGGCATCGAAGGTCATATCACTGCAAAAAACATATTTACCCTCTAACGCTCCATGACTGATCGCCGGCTTTCCGTATAGCTTCTCCCCTGCGAGCTTCATGCAAAGGTGAAGAGCCGATGTACAGTTGCATAACGCAACAGCAAATTTTACTCCGACTTTTTCTGCGGCAATACTTTCAATGGCTGTAAGATTTTCCCCCGCTGTAGTAAGCCAATTGTCTGTGTAGGCTTTCTGTATAAACTCCATCATTTCCGGATGAGGGGTAGGCGTTGCAAGCCAAACTTTCTTTTCAAATGGAGGGATTCTATTTTTTGTAAACATAATAATCTTTCCTTGTTTTGTCCATATTTGCTATTGACATTTCGGCATTTATGTGATATAATAAAGTGGCTGTGATAAAAAAGCAGTCACACAAAAAATAACACCACAGAAAACACTGTGCAGTAATAATCGCATCAAAACGCAAAAAGCCGCACTACATAAGGCTTTTTAGCGGTTGTCCCTATTATCCTTCGTTCACCAATGATGGCCATTTCACCCTTCAAAATATTTACAAGCTGCGGAAGTTCATCAATGGAATATTTCCGGATCGTTGCACCAATCTTCAAAATATACTGTTCCGGATTCTCCAACATATGAGTCGGAACATCGTGAGGAGTGCTCATTTTCATGCTGCGGAATTTCATCAAAGAGAACAGTTTCTTGTTCTTCCCGACTCTCTGCTGTCTGAAAATAGCAGGACCCGGATCCTCTTTCTTGATCAAAATCGTGACAATCAAAAAGACGGGTGAGAGAATTATCAGTCCACAAAGGGCACCAATAAAATCAACCACTCGCTTGAATACAGGATTCCAAAATATGATGACCAAAGCCAGAAATACTATTATTCCTGCAATTATGTACAATGCTGTCATCTATGACCCTCGGTTTAACTAATATCTATGTAATGAGAATTATTTCTCTTATACTCTATCTCAATTCGGCCCTATTTCAGCCGTTTTTCCAACAATGTGAATTACCCTCTTCGGTAATAAGTTCTGTACGACCATCAGACCCGCCAAACCGGGACGGGCGCCGCGAGCGACTTAATTGTGCTTATCGATGACCTTGGTGAGGCATCCCCCGCGGCACGGCCTCCTCCAAAAAGTCCCTAAATTAGGCGTTTTTCATGCAGTTAAAATCTTATTTCCAAAGAACATCTAGTAATATTTATACGGTTCAACAAAAACAGAATTCAAATATACAAGTTTTCCTTTTTACTACAAATGCGGTTATATTGATAACACTAAATTAAATTTGCAATCTCTGTAGGTTTTTGTTATCCAATCCGAGTGTGTGCTTCCTTTGTAAAAAGGAAGCACACAAAGGGTGAAACATCAATCACTGTTGATTATTTGATAGGTACTTTTGCATCTCAAAGGGCCAAATGTTCGACAAGAAAATTGGCGATTTCTGTTTCAATCAACATCCTAAGAATGAGTTTATTTGAATGTTCTTATCCTTGTTTTATTCTCGCAATAGTTTCCAACAAGTCTTTCAAATTAAATGGCTTTTGAATATAAGCATTAAACCCGCAGGCATGTAATTTTTCTGTGTCCTCAGAACTTCTAAATGAACTCATAGCAATAATTTGGACCGGAGGGTTCTTTGGGTTTTCAAGATTGCGAATCTTTTGGACTGCATCTAAACCATTTATTCCGGGCATGACAATGTCCATGAGAATCGCGTCGAAGAAAGAGATTCCACGCGTTTTGACTATTTCAATCGCTTCAAGACCATCAGAAGCAGTTTCGACTTCAAACCCGACCTCATTCAATGAATCAGTGGCGATTTCACGATTTAGAGAGACATCATCAACAATAAGAATTCGAAGGCCTTTGAAAGCATCATGAGGAAAGGGAACATCTTTTACAGACTTACTGCTATTCTGATAATTTTTCGCAAAGATGTCCATTTTCTCGGCTTCTTTTGAAATTGTAAATGTTGGAACTACACTCTGAAGAGCAAGTTTTGCTTGAAAATCATCTTTACATTCCAAGGTGTCCTTAAGAATATCGAGTTTATCCTGGAGTTCTGTAGCAGACAAAGCCTCATCTTTTTCAACAAAAATTCGTTTATTATCGGTTAGTATAAGGTTTTCGCTTTGAATGAGTAGTTCCTCGTAAAGTTTTTCACCAGGGCGTAATCCCGTTTCAATGATTTCTATATCTGTACCAGGTGTGAGACCAGAAAGACGGATCATTGTTTCTGCAAGATCGTAGATTTTGACCGGCTGTCCCATATCGAGCACGAAAAGTTCACCGCTTTTTGCCATAGCACCAGACTGAAGTACGAGTTGACTCGCTTCAGGAATTGTCATAAAGTAACGGATAATCCGTTTATCCGTTACGGTAATTGGACCGCCTGCTTGAATCTGCTTTTTGAAAAGGGGGATGACAGAACCAGCGGATCCAAGGACATTACCGAAACGGGTTGCTGAAAACACTGTAGGTCCTTTCTTGGCGTGTGACATGACTATCATCTCACACATGCGTTTGGTAGCACCCATAACATTTGTCGGATTAACTGCTTTGTCAGTGGAAACCATTATGAAATGTTTCACACCGTATTCCTCTGACAATTCAACAACGTTATTGGTCCCAAATACATTATTTCTCACGGCCTCTATGCAATTTTTCTCCATAAGAGGTACATGCTTGTGAGCTGCGGCATGAATAACGATTTCAGGATGGTATTCTTCAAAGACGCGCTGGAGTCCATCACGGTCAGTTACCGATACGATTTCAATTGCAGTGTTGAAATCATTTCCGTACTGTATCTTTAATTCCTGCTGTATATCATAAACGCCGTTTTCATAGATATCTAACAGAACAAGTTGTTTCGGACTTGCTTTAGCAACCTGACGGCTGAGTTCCGACCCAATCGAACCGCCACCGCCCGTAATCAGAATGACTTTGTCGTGATAGTACGTATTAGTCTGTTCGTCGTTTATTACAATGGGCTTTCTAAAAAGAAGATCTTCCGCGTTGAAATCACGCATGGTGCGCTTTCCACTGCTGCCTTCTGAAAAAGACGGGAAGTCATAGATTTTTGGCTTGTATCCCATTTTTGAATATTGGGAGAAAAGTGTTTTCCGCTTCTCTTGCGGCATTTTTGGAACGGCGAAAATAATCTCCTGAATTCCCAACTTCTCCAGAAGGGCTTCGTTGGCTTCTTTTGACGAGTAAGTTGGAAGGCCATGGATGAAACGGCCCATCTTCGCCTTATCGACCTCAATGAAACACCGGGGTGTGTAAGGCAATTTGTTGGACGAAAGAAGTTCATCTGCGAGTGTAATTCCTGTATCGGATGCGCCTAGAATTGCGACCGGGATTTTTTTGATGTCTTTCTTTTCTGGAGGTGCGACTGTCCCTAATGAAAACACCTTAAGAATACAAGTGAAAAATTTCCCAGAAGGGTTGTTTCCAGTGCAACATCTATATACGTATCTGTAAAGCAGTCGCATAGAAAGAGCAAGCAGAAGGTTTGTCGCACAAATCGCAGTGTATACTATAAAGCGTTGACGCGGAATGGAAAACAAATAATCAACAATGGCTTCAATAATGAAAACACAAGCGAATGATATTCCGTCCGCGAACAGGAGATTGGCATAGGATTCTATGCCGCCGTATCTCCAAACCTGCTTATAAACTTTAAAAGCCATGCGGCAGGTGAGAACACCGATATATGTTATCCCAGCGAAATAAAAATTCAAGATGCTTTGCTCGACACCCTTATAGAAATACAGGAAACAAAAACTGACTGCGATGTATATCAAGAAATCATGCAGGACAAGAATCCAGCGTACCGAATGTCCGCCGAAACTACGAGGGGCGTTTGTCAAATTGATTCCCATTTTTTAACCTCCCCTCACTGATTTCAGTAAAATAATACGACTTAAAGTATAGGATAATGTTCGTTTCATTAAGTGTTGTTTTCCACTATATGACAATTATGAAGGGTGTAATATGCATCCTTCAGTCTATAATGGGCGAAAACGCCCAGTCAATACGCTTCCCCTTATCCAAACAACAATATGGTTCGCGTGTGCTCATTTCATAGGTCAACCATAATAACAGAAAAGGAATTCGATTGCATCTTCTGTCTTGCCCTTTTCATTTTGTATTGGTACCATGGTCATGGGATAACCGACCACATAGGCCCGTCCACCTTCCATCAGCCCGGTGTTGGCACGTAAGGAATATCCCTTGTACAGTTTATCTTTATAATCCCGGGCAACGATTGTTGTTACAACACGGTTAAAAAAATCCCGGTCCACTTCGATGGAGAGGACTGTCATCCGCTGTCGGAAGAGAGATTCAATATAATCTTCCGGCGATTTGAGAAATTCGGCGTATGAGTAGTCCTTTGAAATATAAAATCTACAGGCGGGTTTTGATCCGCTGCTGAAGAACTCCTCGTGTTTGTTGATAAATGCCTGTGCCCGGTCGGACAGGGTGAAACTTTCGGACTGTTTTGTTCCCAAAGAAAGAACAACTTCTGATACAGTTGGTGAGTATTCGCCGTTTTTGTATTCGCCGTACTTATCCATATCATCCGGAGCATCTGTTTGATAGTTTCCTTTTCCATGGAACATTCCGTTTTTGAAATCACCAGTATAAGTGTATTTTTTCCCTTCGGAATTAATAGAAGAAAAACTTCCTTTGCCGTTTGGGATCAGGCTTGAAACATCGCCGGTGTAGGTGCCGAATTCTTTGCTGCCGTCCGGGAAACTGATTGCAACATTGTCACAGGAGAAGGTTCCGTCCTTGACGATCTCGCCCTTTTTCCAAGCACCGGAATAATTAAAGAACGAGTCCGTCCCCTCTTCCTTGCCGGAAAAGGATCCCTGAATATCAGGCAAAAAATACATCTGATCTGCATCTCGCTTACCTGCAATGCTTTTCTTCTCTGATTCGGACATGCTGTCAAATACGGAGCCGGAATAGGTCCCAACATACTCCGTATCGCCGTATTCATATTTGTATGGCACATTCTTGACAGAGATGCTGTCATAAATAATGTTGTTTTCAACCCGCCCCGTATAACTTGTCAAAGCTTCTCCGAAGCCCATGGTGACTGGCACGGGGGCGTTAACTGCGTTTCCGGTGAGAACACCGCCGGAGATACTTCCGTCAAAAGTCCAGCCGTCACCCTCAAAGAACCCTGTTTCTGCCGGTTCGCTGTTGACGACCGTTCCGGTGTAGACCACGTCGAAATCCTGATCCAAAATCCGGACGGTGCACGGCATATCCGTGACAGTGCCCGTGATTACGCCATTCTCGTAGGAGAAGCCTTCAAAGGTCCACTGCCGGTCTCCGTCAATGATCTGGAATTTACCGTTGTTGGATCGTGTTCCGTCCACAGTATCCCCGGTGAAAAGAACATCATAGATATTCTGAGAGATATTCAGCGTGCTTTTGAAATCAACAACTTTCTTGACTACTTTTGATGGGTGATAGAAAAAGAGATAGTATCCAAGCAACAACACCGCCACTGCGAGCACGATTAGGATGATACTTAGAGCGCTACTCTTTTTTTCTGCTTTTCTTTGGTTACTCATCTGTCCTGCCTGCCGTTTTTTATGCCCAATTATATTGATACTGGTTGATCCAGGGATCATCATTCCATGCGGATGCTTTATGCCAATCCAGATTACCCGTTGCATATCCCAAGGTTACCGCAGCATTATTTCCAACACTGCACAGAGTCGAATATTCGCTCTGCGGTGCCCGGTAATCAGATGCTCCGGAACACTTCTTTTCCGCCGCGGTATCAAATGCCGCTGCCATTGCTTCGGTTGCCGTTGTAAGCGCGTTTAAAGCATCGTTTTGCGCTTGAGTCTTATTGGTCAGCGCATTTCCAAACTTCAAAATGTCCCTGGCAAGTCGAACTGCGTGCACATAGTTGAATCCAATCTCGTTCAGCCAGTTGAGGTATTCCGCACTGACATAGGAGACCGGTTCTGCCTCTATTCCAAAGACTTCACGGAGCACTTCCTGCCGTTTTGCCTGATCGGCTATGGAGAAGGCCCAGCGTGCTGCCATTGTAATTGAAGCGGAGAGTACATAGTTCCCAACGTTTTTTGTATCTTTGACCTTGTTGAGAAGGTTTACAAGGGTTCCAAGTTTCATATCGGTGAAGAAGTTGAGGGTTCCACCGGTGGCATAATTCCAGGCAGATTTTGCCTGGGAAGCATTGGCGTGCAGTTTGGAAAAGATTGCGGTTACGACCTGACGCTGCCGGTTTGTTCTGCCCATATCGTTGGCGTTGATCTGCGCGGTCTTTCTGGCACGGGCGTAATCCATGGCGGCCTGACCGTCCAAGTGTTGATGGCCCTTGGTGTAGTGCCTTCCGTTCGAGTCCATATTCATTTCAATATCCATGTCCACGCCGCCGATGTAATCCACAAGGGCGACCATCGCCGCCATATCCACGCAGACATAATGGTCGATCTTAACACCGCCCAGATGCCAGCTTGCCGCATCGCAGGCATGTTTGAAACCCTCTTCCAGGGTCTCTCCACAGTTAAATGCTCCGTTCAGTTTATACACCCCGTATACTCCGGGAATGTAGGTGACAGTGTCCCGGGGGATGGAGATCAGGTTTACCTCGGCGGTGGTCATGTTGATGCTGGCGATCATAAAAGCATCCGTATGGCACTCCCTTAATACTTTTTTATGATTACTGCCCCAGTATCCGTCAAAGCCGTAGTCGACACCCAGCAGCAGGATATTTGTGAAACGCTGCTTGGTGGCTGTGCTCCTTGTGATCGTGACCGGATCGATCAGCGGGTTATGGGACTGTGTTTCCGCAAGAGCGCTGGAACCTGCGCACAGGAACAGCAACGCCAGCAGCAAACATATTGTTTTTAAACTGTTGTGTCTGTTCATGACCATTTCTCCAAAAACAAATCTCTCTTCTGGTTGCCGGAAAACAACTTTTCCGCTTTTTCTTTTCCCAGTTTTTTTACCGTGACCGGGTAGGCTTCTTTCAGAGTGTTCGGCCGTTTTTTTGCACCATGGGCGTCGGAGGCGACATAATCGATCATACCGCTTTTCAAAAGTTTGCCCGGGAACGGATTCCCGAAAAGACGGCTGCTCTGAAGGACTGCACCTGAATTTACCTGGAGTTTTGCTCCGTCGTATTTCAGGTCCTCCAGCTTTTTCACGGTATCTTTTTCCATGCAGACATACCGTTCCGTGTGCGCGAGGATCGGCTTATAACCGCCGTTCAACAACGCCCGGAGGGCACCCCGAATGGAAGAGAAGTCCTCATCCGGGTAAAATTCCACCAATATAAACCTCGTTCCGTTCATCGTTGGGATCCGCCCTTCATCCAGATAGGGCAGAGCCTTTGATGAATACAGAATCTCCGCGCCGGGGCATACCGTGATCCCCAGCTTTTTCTTCGCGATGAAATCCTCCGCTTCCTGAAGACGCTCACAATAGGTCTCCGCACGGAAGTGCTCCCGCCCGGGGCGCACGTGTACCGTTGCGAACAAGTGTGAGATACCGCTATCCGCTGCCTCAAGGAGCATTTTTCGCATCTCCGCCGCGGAATCCGCACCGTCATCAAGACCCCACAGGAAGTGCTGGTGGATATCAATCATTTTCTTTTCTTTTCTTTCTTTCCTCGTCGGACCGCTTGTAATAATAGTTTCCGTACGAGGAGTAATAGTACGAGTGATAATAGTACTTGCTGCTGGCCCGGTTCAGAACGACCTTGTTCAGTACCATTCCCAAAAGAGGGCATCCTCCGGCCTGAATCTGCTCCTGAGCGACGCGTACCTCACCGCGGGTCGTCTGGTTATAGGTAACGACCAACAGCGCGCCGTCACAGCAGCGTCCGACTATTGCTGCGTCTACGGTGGCTCCCACGGGAGGCGTGTCTATGATGATGTAATCGAATTCTGCCTTCAGTGCCTGGATCAGGAGCTCCAAACGCTTGCTGGAGAGCAGCTGCATACTGTTGGCCACATCATGCCCGGATGGAATCAGGAAAAAATTATTAATATTGGTCTGGTATATGATGTCATCCATTTCCACATCTTCCCGGGAGAGATAATGGGAGAGCCCCAGACCGGGATCTTCCAGACGGACCCCGAAATTGGACTTTAAAACACTTCTCCGCAGGTCTGCGTCGATGAGGACCGTATCATAGCCCATCTCGCAAAGGGTCTTGGCAACCAGAAAGGACAGGGATGATTTTCCGTCATGTTTCCTGCAACTGGTCAGAACGATCGCTTTGGTATTGTTTTCGGTAAAAGTAATGTTTGTGGCCAGGGTATTCAAGGATTCCACTGCTGTGTAATCCGGAACAGGGACTTGCTGAATCATTGCGCGCTTCATTTCCGCACCTCCTTATTATCCGTCTGGGAGGCAGAGCCGGGCTTCTGGGCGGTGGCTATCGCCTTTTCTTCAAAATTGGTCATGGGGATCTGGGCAAAGACCGGTACGCCGGTCAGATCGACCAGATCATCTGCACTCTTGATCCTGTCATCCGTCACAGTGGAAATCGCAATGATCAGACAGACAAGGAGTGCTCCGCCCAGTCCGCCGAGCAGGACGTTTTTGACCATGCTGGGGGAGGAGGGTTTTGCCGGAGGAACCGCGACAGAAAGGGAAGTCGGACGGTCGGTCTGCATGACAGAGACAACATAGTCGCTGGCAACATTGGCGAACTCATTGGCGATATCTGCTACCTCGGCGGCATCCGTGGATGTGACTGTGATCCCCAGGATCCGGGTACTGGGCGGGTTGGTGATTTTAACCATCTTAAGAAGATCTTCGAAGGTGTAGGGCAACCCAAGATTGGAGATGACCTGTTCGTTGACCTCCCGGGTCGCAAACACTTCCTGATAGTCCGATGCCAGATAGGTGCCCAGCTGCAGATCGGACAGATTCACCACCGAGTCGCTGGAAGTAAGTACATAGATCTTGGAAGTCGCCACATATTTCGGAACAATGAGGAACTTCGTGATGACCGCCATAATGGCGGCACACAACAACGCAATAATAAGGATCAGTTTCCATTGATCCAGCAGACGGTAATACACCTCTACCAGATCGATCTCCTGGGGCGCATTCTGTTCTCTCCGCGCTGCGGCGGTGGAATCGCTTGCCATCCGTTTATCTCCGTTTCTATATCTTCATTCTATATCGATCAACTGTATCCGCTGCCGGCACACCTGTGTTTGAACGTTGTGCCGGATACAGATATTAAAAAAATAAACAAAACAACAGAGACATACATCCTGACGGATATCTGCCGCTGTTGTTTTTTTGGCTGTATGAACGCTGCGCATCGCTGAAAGAACGACACGCAGCAGCGAATGTGTTTGCCTCAACTAAGGCCGTTACGCCCTCCAGTGGACCCATTTAGCCGCAGCCCCCAATCGCCAGCATAAAATAGGAAATGGAACAGGTATAATGCCAAGGTATTAACTTAAAAATAAAAACATTCGCCCTGTACAAAATATACAAGGCGCATGCTAAACCACACACGAAGTATCTAGGTGAGCCGGACAGGAA
>R22__coassemble_1820_pt1 | contig 10063 bp, 8 predicted proteins | sample R22__metabat2_high_PE_038 | metagenome-assembled genome bin R22
GACTGGATTTACCGACATTGCTCCGGCCGACCAGAGCAATCTCGGAATTCACAGGCGCCGGATATCCGGACCCGACGCCTGCGCTGGTAATAAATTCAGATTTTTTAATGGCAAAAGCTGGCACGGCTGTCCTCCGGTTTGACGCCCATATTTGTCACATACGGCATCTGGGGGTTGGAAAGGGCGATCCGAAGTACTTCATCTGCCGTTTTCACAAACCGAATGTCCAATGCCTGCTTCACAGAATCCGGAACATCAAACAGATCTTCCCGGTTCTTTTCCGGCAGAATAACGGTATGAATCTCCGCCCGGACAGCAGCGAGAAGTTTTTCCCGCAAGCCTCCAATAGGGAGCACCCTCCCGCGCAGCGTAATCTCTCCGGTCATGGCAATTGCCGGCTTAACCGGAATACCGGATAAAACGGAAGTCAAGGCAGTCATCATGGCTATGCCAGCGGACGGACCGTCCTTGGGAACAGCGCCCTCGGGAACATGCACATGCAGGTCCAGTTTTTCAAAACTTGCAGGGTCAATGGACAGTTTCTCCGCATTGGCACGCACGAATGTCAGTGCGGCCTTGACGGATTCCTGCATCACATCGCCCAGCTGGCCTGTCAACTGCAGATTTCCTTTTCCCGCAACAGCGGAGGCTTCAATCTCCAGCGTCTCGCCCCCGACGCTCGTCCACGCAAGCCCGGTGACCACACCGATCTGCCCCTCTTCCGATGCTTTATCCCTGTGGTGTTTCTCGGGTCCCATCCACTCAAGGAGCAGTTCCTTTGTCAAAACCGTCTGTTTCTGTCCTCTGACCACATCACATGCGGCTTTCCTGCAGACAGAGCCCAATACACGTTCCAGTTCACGAACTCCGGCTTCTCTGGTATATCCGTCGATCAGCACGGAAAGCATTTCATCGCTGACAGCAAGGTTCTCTTCGGTGATTCCGTTCTTCAGCATCTGTCTCGGAAGGAGATGCCGTTTCGCGATCTGCAATTTCTCATCAAAGAGATAACTGGGGACCTCAATGACCTCCATTCTGTCGTACAGAGGCTTCGGAATCGTATTAGGATCGTTTGCGGTAGTCAGGAGCAGACACTTGCTCAAATCGTATGGGATCTCCACATAATGATCCACAAAAGAGTTGTTCTGTGCGCTGTCCAGCACTTCCAGCATGGCGGAGGCAGGATCCCCGTGCACATCCTGGGAAAGTTTGTCGATCTCATCAAACAGCAAAAGCGGATTGACTGTTCCCGCCTGCCGTATCGCATCCATAACGCGTCCCGGCATCGCACCGATGTAAGTCCTCCGGTGTCCCCGGATCTCCGCCTCATCGTGAACTCCGCCAAGACTCATCCTAACGAATTTTCTTCCCATTGCCTCCGCGATAGCCTTGGCAATGGATGTCTTTCCGACACCCGGCGGGCCAACCAGACAGAGAATCTGTCCCTGAGGATTTCCAGTCAATCCCTGCACCGCCAGCATCTCAATGATACGGTCCTTGACCTTATCCATTCCATAATGATCCCGGTCAAGGATCTCTCTGGCATGTTCCAAATCCAGATTGTCTTCCGTACTCTCCGTCCACGGCAGATCCAGGATACATTCAATATAAGACTGCTGCATGGGAATCTCATGGGAACCTGCAGGCATGGCCTCCAGCCTTCCAATTTCTTTCTCCAGCTTTTCGCGGACATTGTCCGGAAGGTCCTTTTCGGACATCTTGCGGCGATACTCATCCGCTTCGGATTCCTCTCCCCCATCCAGCTCCGTCTTCACAGCTTTCAGTTTTTCACGTAGCACAAAATCGCGCTGATTCCGGTCCGCGGCATCCTTGACCTTCGCTGCGATCGTGTGGTCGATCCGGATAACCTCAAGCTCATTCTGAATCAGTTGAAGCACGCAAATAGCACGCTCTTCCGCGTCCGCTATCTCCAGCACTCTTTGCCGGTCTGTCTGTTTTGAAACAGACTGCTGAGCAACCTCATCCAAAAATTGGGAAAATCCTTTTATCGATAAAATCGCATCCTTCTGTTCCTGCGTCAGTCTGTCACGTTCTCCGGCAATCTCCAGAAAACTCTCCGTCAGTCTTCTGCGGAGCGCTTCCTTGGTCACTTCATCCGGCTCCCGGACCGGTAATTCACGGATTACTGCCTCAAAATACGGCTCCGTTTTGGTAAACTCCTCAATATGCCCGCGGGAAATACCCGTGACCAACAGATGGACCGAATCATTCTGGATGCGGAATATCTGCCGGATCTGGCAGATTGTACCGTACGGAAGCAATTCCGCCGTTGTCACGTCCACGCGTTTCTGATCCGGCTGCATGCAGAGGAAGGCGATAGCATTGCTTTCCAGCGCCGCCTGCATCGCCTGAAGTGTTTTTGTCCTTCCGATATCGCAGTGCATGATCTCCCCCGGGAGAACAGCAATTCCCCTGAGCGGAATGACCGGCAATATTTTTTTGTTGTCCTGTTCGCCGGATTCCTCGATAGCTTTTTCTTCCGTCGGTGTTTCCAGCTGAATAATCAAATCGTCCATTTTTAGCTCCTTTTTTGCTTTATACAGTATATCGGAAGTTTGACCGTGTTGCAATGACACTCCGTTGAACGAATCGTTACAACTTCGTGAACTGCCGGAAACAAGCCGGTTATACACTTGCCGTGCCTTTTCCTTGTGTTACAATATGGACGAAGGAGGGTTTGTCATGTATCGTTCCGTTGCCGCATTGTTGCTCGCATCAGTCCTGTTGTTTTGCGGATGTTCTTCCGCAAAACCTGACCAGAATCTGCCTGAGGAAGCCATGACAGCTGTTCCGTCAGCAACTGCCGAACCCGGAAAGATACGATCCTCCCTTTTACAGGAGCCCTATATTATTGAAGCCTCCCGTTCCCTTTCCGGAATCGTGGAAACTGCCGGTTCCTTGCCCCATCATATGATTGAGGTGTCACAATCCGCGGAACTGACCGCGGATGATATCACACTGGACAAAGTCGACAATTCTGCTGATGCTTTATCCGGGGATGCCCTGATCTCCGGTTCGGAAGCAATGATTTATGTGGATAACGCATCCATTTCCCTTTCAAACAGCGCCCTCTCAGGGACAGCGCTCTACTCGCATGCCCTTTTCCTCAATGCCGCTTCCGGCGCAATGAACAACACGATCTGTGTTACAACAGGAAGCAGTCAGTCCGCTCTCTTCCTTTCCTCCAGCAGCATGAAACTCACTGACTGCCGTCTGGTATCCACAGGAAGCGGAGCATACAGCGTGTATCTGCAAAACAGTAAGTTGAGCTGTGATATGACAGATATTTCCGTAGAGGATTCCAAAGACGCCAACTCAGTTTACCTGCAGGACAGCACCGTTGAATTTGAGGACTGCGAGATATCGGGGAATCTGTATTATGCCGGTAAGAGCAGCATTGCCTTCTACGGAGCGGATCTGACGGGGGATCTGTTTGCGGATGATTCCGAAAGCGACCTGGAAATGACTTTGTTCAATTGCAGCAAGCTGAAGGGATGCTCCTACGATGACTCCGCGATGGGACTCTGCGTATCTCTGGACAAGTCAAGCACGTGGGAGCTGACAGAGGACTCCTTTGTCGCCCGCCTCACTTCGGCGGATTCTTCTCTGTCCAATATCATCAGCAACGGTTACTCCCTGTACTACAGCTCGGAACATGTCGGAAACGAATGGCTGGAAGGAAAGACCTTCTCCCTTCCGGGAGGCGGCTTCCTGATACCTCTCATCTAAAAGCATCAAACATAGAAAGAAGGAAAAACAATGAAAACTCTGTTGGAATTCATCATCCTTGTCATCTCCCTCGCCTCCCTGTGGCAGATCTTTAAAAAGATGGGGCTGGAAGGCTGGAATGCCATTATTCCGTTCTACAATCTGTATCAGGAATTCCAGGTCCTGTACGGCAACGGATGGAAATTCCTCCTCATTTTGATCCCCCTCTACAATATTTATGTCATTTTCAAACTGAACATTGATCTGGCGAACCGCTTCGGTCAGAGCAATGCGTTCGGCGTGGGGCTTACCCTGGTTCCTGTCGTTTTTCAGTGCATGCTGGGTTTCGGTGACTATCAGTTTGATGACGGAAGCCGGGCAATCACGGAGGAAGATTTTGTGGACCGTGCCTTTGCCAGTCTCAAAAACCTGTTCTCCAAAAAGGGAAACTGATCCTTTTCCGATGCATAAAAAGCAATGTGCGGAAGCTGGCTCCGGCCGGACCGAAAGGTCCGGCTGTTTTTGACTTTACGTTACATTTCCTATAGAATAGACTTAGTTTTTTGAAAGGAGATCCGGATATGGTGTATCAAGGGACCTTTACCATCGGATTAAAAGAAAATTTCCGCTATAATTTTTTCATTACAAAAAGACGTATGCTCGCTACATCAGGCATCGTATTTGTGATCATTCTTGTTTTGCTTGCTTTTTTCAAGTCCATTTACGGTCAGGTTGCGTCCATCGTTGACGGTTTCCTTTACTCACTGCCCATGGCTGCAATCGGTGCCGTGGTCCTTTTCCTCTTCAGTCTTGGATTCATGTACATCCGGCTTCGTTCCATGTACAAGAAGAAAGCAATCGATCCCTTTGACCAAAAGGTCCGTCTGGACAACGCCGGTGTCCATGCAACAACTGCCAAAGGAAATATCGATCTCCCCTGGAACAAAGTTGGCTTGATCAGGGAAAGCGGTTCTGATTTTGTGATTTTTGTTACGGATTCCATCGCTTACGTCCTTCCGAAAGACCAGATGAAAAATCCTTCAGAAGATGTTGCAAACATCCGGGCAATCTTTCATAAGTATATGGATAATTCCAAGCTTCATTTGAAGGGTTGATTTTCCGGAAATCCAAGTTCTTTTCTCTAAAACAAAAAGACCTAACGGGCACTTAATTTCTCCGTTAAGTCTTTTTTTACGCCTGATATTCTATTATTTAACGTAGCTTACCAAGTCTTCTGCGCTGTTCCTTGTTGTTGCGCTGGTCACTGCGTCCGCCTCAACAGCCGCATCCGCTTTCCCAATCAGGAGCACTGCAACGGCAGCCTGATCCTCGGGAATGCCCAAAAGTGTTTTGAATTCAGCCTGATTGCTGCCGTTCAGAGCAATGGTGGGAGATGAAATGATCTTGGTCCCGTACCCGAGAAGCTGCGCGGTCGCTGACATTTGCTCACAGGCAAGACCTGCATTGAAATCTGACTTTTCGGTGCAGGAGATCACGATCGCGACAGGAGCGTCTGTCATTCCGGCTTTCGCTCCGTTTCCTCCGGGAGCCGCTGGGGGCATTCCCTGCCCGCCAGGCTTTTCCATGCCTTCAGGTTGCAGCATGCCTTCGGGTTTTTCTCCGTTAAAAGCCATGCCTCCGGGGAAATCTGCCGGTTTCTCCCCCTCCGGCATGCCGTCGGGTTTGTCACCTGCCGGGAATCCCATGCTCATCCCGTCATTGATCTTCTGCATGACTTCCTTGCTCGTGATCACGGAAAAATGCCACGGCTGACCGTTCATGGCACTTGGAGCATTGATCCCCGCATTCACGATTGTAGCCAGATCCTCCTCACTGACCGCATCCCCTGTAAAAGCCTGAGTCGTGGGAATATCACTCATAAGAGCAATGGCGTCCGCTAACGCATCTCCGTCAGAAGCGGTCTCTTCCGTGACAGCCATCGCTGCACTGCAACCGAGAACAGACAGCATCAGAATGATTCCGATGCAAATACACACCAACTTCTTCATAATCAAATTCCTTCTTTCTTATCTTTCACAGAGAAGTCGTAGCCTTTACTTGCGCTGGAGCGCCTCGATCGGGGTCAACTTCGCCGCCTTATTCGCGGGATAGCTTCCGAAAATGATTCCGATCAGGATGCAGAAAATGAGCGCGCCAAAACCTGCGGTCCAGTCTATTCCGATCTCCGTACCGGAAATCATGCTGAAGACCTTTAATCCGATTTCCGAAACAAGCAGACCGATCAGACCTCCAAGTACTGACAGAACACAGGCTTCCAGCAAAAACTGGGACAGAATATGGGACCGCTGCGCACCGATCGCTTTACGGATTCCGATCTCCCGGGTCCGCTCCGCCACGGAAACCAGCATGATATTCATAATGCCAATGCCTCCAACCAGCAGAGAGATCGCGGCAATTCCACCCAACATCAGGGAAAGGGTACTCATTACCTCATCCAGCGTATCCAGCAACTGGGACATATTGTTTACACTGTAGGTATCCTCATCCTGAGTTAAGTTGTACAGATACCGCTCTGTCAGTGTCTGCGCCTGATCCACAACTTCCGAGGAAACGGTTTTAATATAGACGGTTGTGATATCCGTGGTATCGGAAAGCCGTTGGGCAGTCGTTAGCGGAAGCAGGATGGTTTTGTCCAGAGACCCTGCCAGTGTAGAACCGCTCTCTTCCAAAAGCCCGACAATATTGAAAACTTTTCCATTCATTGTAAATGTTTTGCCGATCACGTCATAACTTTCATATAATTCTTCGGCAATCTCCGTCCCGATAACGGCAACATCCGTTCTCCATTCCAGATCCGATGGAACGATTCCCCTGCCTGCCTGCAAGGAAAGGTCATTGATGCCCATGTAGTTTTCCTTAACACCGACCGCACTGGCAGAAACGTATTCGGAGCCGTAACGGGCAACACCGGAAACAGAAAGATACGGTGATACTTCCGCAATATAGTCCGTATAATCCTTCAATCCGTCAAAATCATTTGCTTTCAGAGAAACATCATCACTGGTGATCATAATGGTCAGCCTATCCGTTCCCATGGAAGCGATTTTATCCGTAATACTGGATGTCGCTCCGTTCGCAATGGACATCAGCATTACAACGGCCACAACACCGATAATTATCCCAAGCATAGTCAGGAAGGATCGCATTTTGTTCGCTAGAGTCGCCCGGAGAGCAAGGCGTATCGTGTTTAAAAACATCATGTCAGATTACACCCTCCCCCGGTTTGTTAAACAGTTTTCCGTCATGCACATATACAGTCCGTCCCGCCATGGCAGCCACTTCCGGATTGTGTGTAATCAGCACTACTGTGCAGTGTTCCTCCGAAAGACGGCCAATCATGGACATAACATCCGTACCGGATTTGCTGTCCAGGTTGCCGGTTGGCTCATCCGCAAGAATGATCTTGGCAGAAGAAGCCAGCGCCCGTGCAATGGCCACCCGCTGCTGCTGACCTCCGGAAAGCTGAGAAGGTTTATGCATCATTCGGTTGCTGAGCCCGACCAAATTCAGAGCTTCCTTTGCCCGTTCCGCCCGTTCCCTGGCAGGGACCTTTTGATAGATCATTGGGAGCTCCACATTCTCCAGAGCGCTCATCTGATCCAAAAGGTTGAACTGTTGAAAAATAAAACCGATTTTTCTGCTCCGAATCTTAGACAGCTCTCTGTCATCGCAGGTCGCAATGTCGACCCCATCCAGTAAATAGGTTCCGGAATCCGCCGTATCCAGGCAGCCCATGACATTCATGAGCGTGGTTTTTCCACTTCCGGAAGGGCCGCATACGGCCACAAACTCACCTGCCTTGATATGCAGCGTGATATTCTGAAGCGCATAGACCGGCTCATCCCCGACGAAGAAAGTCTTGGAAATGTTATTCATCCGAATCATACTACAGACTCCCGCCCCGATCAGTTTCTGAAATTGCCGCCGCCGAAATCCGGACGGTTTCCTCCGCCGAAGTCCGGACGGTTGCCGCCCGAGCCGCCAAATCCGCCGTTTGGACCGCCCATTCCGCCCATTCCGCCCATACCGTTCATTCCGCCGAACATACCGCTCATGCTGCTTCCCGTACTGTCACTCGGAGTGAAAATCGCGTTCGTTTCCATGACGGGCATACAAATGGTATCCCCGGCTTTGAGCCCATCCCCTGTAATAACAATGTAACTTCCGTTGGACATGCCGGTAGAAACAGGTACCTTAGTGAAACTGTTCAGATCGATCTCTTCTGTCTTGGAGCGGTCAAACCCCTCCGGAACCAGATACACAAAGGTATCGGGTCCCTCGTACTGAACCGCGGTGACAGGAACAAGCATGGATGTTCCGCTGGAACTTGTGGTGATCTCAACGGAAGCACTCATACCGGGATATGCAACCGGGATCGGCTCCGTGGTAATGGTGGCAGTGTAGGAAGTAACGTAACTTCCGGTCCCGTCATAGGAAAGGTTGGTCACGCTGCCGGTAAATTTATCGTTCTCAAACGCGTCCAGCGTCACCACGGCATCCTGACCGACCGATACCTGGGAAATATCCAGCTCGTCGATGCCGAGGTTTACGGTATATCCTTCGGAGGAAGTAAGGGTGCATAGAGCAGCCCCCGCCGTTACGTCATCTCCCGATTTCACGGAGACTGTGGAAACAAGAGCCGGCCAGGAGGCCTTTATGACCAACTGATCTTCCATATCCTGGATGCTCTTTAAAATATCCTGCTCCTGGTCATAGTAACTCTGGTATGTGGATGTGTATGCGCCGGATGCCAGAACAAACAAGACGGCATTTTTATTGACCTCCTGGTTTTCAGACACCTTGACCGTCTCAATCTTTCCTGCGGTGGATGTAACAACAACCGCCTCATTGACTGTCAGAGAGCCTGTCCCGAGAACCGTACCGTCTGAACGGGTTACCGTTGCGGAAGTTCCAACAGAATATCCTTTGTCCTCCACAACAACCGACACATCCTGATCTTTGATGTCTGATACTGTTCCGGATACCTTTTCAGACCCGATTGCAACAGTAACCGTCTCGTATTGACGGATCCCGTCAACAGAAGGAACCGTAACCTTCATATTTCCATCTGTGGAAATCAAGCAAAGATATCTGTTCGTATCAATCGCTTCGCCTTCGGAAACACGAATATCCTTCACGATGCCCTTGCGCGGTGCCGTAATATTCAGACTGGATCTTGTCTTGGTGATTCCGGTCATTTTGGTCTGAATGGTCTTCAGGTCACTGTACAGATCCGTCAAACTGTTTTCCACACTGCTGCTGGTGAGTTCCATGATGACCTCATCCTTTTCAGCACTGTCGCCAGGCTGCTTGTAGACTGCCTTGATGCGGGCACCCGCGGAAGCGGTCACAGACTCAGATTTTTCCGCACTGAGCGTACTGGTCCCGGTAATCGTTGTGTTGATCTCACCCTCGGAAATCGTTGTATACCTGTACCGGAGAACTCCGGTGACCTTGTCTTCTGCTTTATTGGTCAGCGCCCGGTAGATAAAGAATCCGCCGACAAGAACAACTGCTGCGAGCACACACACAATAATAATCGTGCGCGTCCTTTTCTGTTTTTCTTTTTTCTTTCGGAGCGTTTCGTACGCCGATTTCTGCTGTTCTTCAAACGCTGTTTGCTGCTGTTCCATGAAAAACCTCCAAATCGATTCATTACAAGTACTAATTTTAATGGGAATGTGTGGCAAAACAATGGCAGCAAAAGGAATAATCTAGTTTTTTTACTGCTGCTTTTGCCGGACAACGGAATGATTTGCGTTTTACGCCATTCTTTTGACATACTCTGCCTTTATATTATAATTAATCAATTAGAAAACTGGAGAAAACAGATGGCAAAAAGAACTGGCTTTTCGGTCGGAATCAAAAAAGCCCTGCTGGCACTGGTCATGGTTTCAGCTGTTCTCTCTCTGTCGGCTTTTTCACTGGCGGACCCGGCCGGCGTAGAGGTCAAGAATGCCGATGAACTGATCACAGCCTTGAACAGTGGCGAGTCCCCGATCATCCTGACGGACAATATCAGCGTTGGCGACTGCACGTTGAACATGGATAACGTAAAAGATGTGACCATTAATCCGAACAGCTTCACGTTGACAATTTCTGTGATCCGGTTTACGAATGTGAAGAATTCAAAAGGAACTGTGACCCTTCCGAACTGGATCGGCTCCCTCAGTAACGATCCCGTCATCCGTGTACGGAAGCAAGTCTCCGTGCGAGGTCTGACCTCCGGAGAGACGGTCCAGTCCATCACTTTCAGCAAAAGCAAAACGGACAGCATCGGGGATATGAAACTGCAGGTCTCAGACGGATATAT
>R22__coassemble_1821_pt1 | contig 10057 bp, 9 predicted proteins | sample R22__metabat2_high_PE_038 | metagenome-assembled genome bin R22
TTTGAGGAAGCGCTTTGTGAAGGTGTCGCGGATGAAAAAATAGCCCGGATGAAAGACCTGGCGGCACAGAGCGTCCGGGATTATATTCCGATCATTCAGGAGCTCGTTTCCACCGGCAAAGAACAGGAAACAGAGCCTGTTATACAGAATTCGGGATGTACGGTTGCCGGGGATAATAAATGCTAAGTCTAACGGAAAATCCTGAGCGGATAGGCTTTTAAGTTAAGAACGTTTTTGTAATTGATATTTTGATGCAGGGAGAAGGAGAATGGTTGTTGCACTGTTAACAGCGGCAGGTACAGGATCAAGAATGGGACAGGACATCCCGAAGCAGTTTATCCATGTGCAGAACAAGCCGGTCATCGCATATACTTTGGAAAGGTTTCAGAACAGTCCGCAGATTGACGAGATTGTCCTGGTTACCCTTCCGAACTGGTTTGATTTTGTATGGGCTTATGCGCACCAGTTCAATATCACCAAACTGAAATGGGTCGTCAGCGGCGGAGAGACCGGGGCGGAGTCCATATACAATGGAATCAAAAAGATAGAGGAAGTTTATCAATCGGAGGATACAGTCGTTATGATCCATGACGGAAACCGGGCAATGGTTGATAACGATATTATTTCAAACAGTCTCGCAGTATTTGCCAAACACGGAAGTGCAGTTGCCTGTGTTCCCTGTACTGAGGTGGTTTTCCGCTCAAACAATGGAGAGGAAGGAAACGAGACAATTAAACGCGAAGAACTGCTCCGGACACAGACCCCGCATACCTATTCCCTTGGGAAACTGTTATGGGCTTATGGAGAAGCGGACAGGCGTGGACTGAAGTCCACGGCGGCAACTTGTGAGCTGATGTGCATGTTGGGAGAGACGACCTATTTTTCCAGAGGGAGCGAGAAAAATATTAAAATCACCACATTGGACGATCTGGATATCTTTAATGCGCTTATTTCGACAGAAAGGTATGGATGGCTGAAGTAAAACATGTCTGTATATCAATCTGAGACATACTGCCGGGATATTGAAACCGTACTGAAAAGCATTCAGATAGGGCGTCTGTGCAACAAAACCGTGCTGGTGACCGGGGCTTCAGGATTGGTTTGTTCCGCAGTGGTTGATATTCTTCTTTTTGCCAACAGAAAGGAAAAGACAAATATCCGTATTTGGGCGGCCGGAAGATCCATTGCGGAACTCCAGAAGAGGTTTTCACCGTTTTCTGAGAAGGACGGGCTGTTTTTTGCGGAGTATGATCCGGAAACATTTGTTCCCCCGGAACAGGATATGGACTATTTGATTTGCGGAGCAGGACCCTCCAGTCCGGATCTGTATGTAAAAAGACCCGTGGATACCATGATTGCCAATTTTGTTGGTACGAAACGGATTCTGGATTACGCGAAGGAATGCGCTGCCGCGAAAACTGTTTTCATCTCATCCAGTGAAGTGAACGGAACAAGGACGGGGAATCAACCGCTTCGCGAGGATACTTATGGCATCATTGACCCGCTAAGGGTCCGCTCTTCTTATGCAATGGCAAAAAAAGCTGCGGAGACCCTCTGCATCAGTTACAAGGAACAGTATGGGTGCAATGTGTGCATTGTCCGTCCCGGACATATTTACGGGCCGACTGCCAGGAAGGGTGACGAACGCGTATCTTCCGCGTTCGCTTTCGATGCCGTTTCCGGAAAAGATCTTGTGATGCGCTCCTCCGGGAACCAGATCCGTTCATACTGCTATTGTCTGGATTGCGCCAGCGCGATTCTCTTCATTCTGATGAATGGAGAGAATGGAGAGTGCTATAATATTTCGAACAGGGACTCAATTGTTTCCATCCGGGAGATGGCGGAGATATACTCAAAAGCGGCGGGTGTTCGGGCGGTCGTTGCGGAAGAAAGCAAGCCGGAACGTCAGGATAACCCTATGCAGAATTCCAGTCTTGATGCCGAGAAACTGGAGGATCTTGGGTGGAGAGGTCTTTTTTCCGCACAGGCGGGGATGACGCACACGATCCGTATTTTATCCGAAATGCAAAGAGAGCGAAACGGCAGAGACTGATTAGGGGCACAGGCATGAAGAAGTTGCGGACTTTGATAGAGAAATATATACATAAGCTTAAAAAAAACTGGTTCTTGTTCCAACAACTTGTATCCAGAGATTTTAAGGAACGATATAAGGGCACCGTCTTTGGAATGGGCTGGAGCGTACTGAGCCCGTTGCTGCAGTTGCTTGTCATGCGGCTTGTGTTTACACAGTTTTTTGGGACAAATAAGCCGTTTTATACAACATTTCTGTTTGCTGGCGTTATTGTTTTCAGTTGCTACCGCGAATGTACAGCCAACGGAATGACGGCGCTTAGAAGCAATGCAGATGTAATTAACAAAATCAATGTTCCGAAGTTTCTGTTTCTGTTAAGCAAAAACGTAGCCGGAATTATCAATTTCGGTTTGACACTGGCGGTTTTTTTCATTTTTGCCGCATTTGACGGAGTTACATTCAGTTGGCGGTTTCTTCTTCTTTTTTACCCGGTCATTTGTTTAATAATATTGAACATTGGCGTGGGATTTATTCTTAGCGCGATGTCGGTATACTTTAGGGACACAACTTATTTGTATAGCATTTTCTTGGTTCTCCTTCGGTATGCTTCCGCCATTTTTTATGATTTGGATTCCAGTTCGGTAGAAATGCAAAGACTTTTCCTGATAAATCCGGTTTACGATATTATCAAATATATCCGTCTTATTGTAATAGATGGGGTGGTTCCTTCACTGCCGTTTCATTTGCTGGTTCTTGGGTACCCACTGATTTTTCTTGCAATCGGTTTGCTGATTTACAAGAAGAAGAACAACGATTTTATTTACTATCTGTAACGGGGAGGGATTTAGATGTCAGTTATTTCTGTTAATGATGTGTCAATCCGTTACAAGATGGGTGATTTTAAGAATATAGGGCTGAAAGAATATGTAATGCGTCATCTGAAAGGGAATTACAAAGTCATTGATTTCTGGGCAGATAGGAACATTACATTTTCATTGGAAGAGGGGGACATGCTCGGCATCATTGGTACAAACGGTGCCGGAAAGAGCACCCTGTTAAAAGCAATCAGCGGCATAATGATTCCGACGGAGGGAAAAATCAAAGTTACTGGAACGATAGCTGCTTTGCTTGAATTGAGCGCCGGATTCGATGAAGAACTGACCGTCCGTGAGAATACCTATCTTAGAGGGGCATTCCTTGGATATACGAAGCAATTCATGGATGATACCTATGACAGTATTATTCAGTTTGCCGAGTTGGAATATTTCCAGGATTCACCGTTCCGGACTTTAAGCAGCGGAATGAAGAGCAGGCTTGCCTTTTCCATTGCATGTCTTGTTAATCCGGACATTATTATTCTGGATGAGGTGCTGAGCGTGGGAGATGGCAGCTTTCGGGAAAAAAGTGCTGCAAGGATGAAGGAGATACTCAGCGGCGGGGTTACCGGGATTTTAGTCAGCCACAGCATTGAACAGGTTCGTGAGATATGCAACAAAATCCTGTGGCTTGATCATGGAAAGCAGATTGCTTTCTCGGATGACGTGACACTTTGCTGTAATGCATATGAGCAATTTCTGAATGGGGATAAATTGCCCGAGAACATGCAGGAACTGCAGGAATTGGCCGATGCATATGCCCGTTATTTGAAAGATAATATCAGGAAGAAGGACGAGAAAAGAGAAAAACTTGTCCGGGAAATGTTAAAAATCAAAGGCGAGGCTTTTGTTGACGAGGCAGTTGACATTGTTGCAGAATACAGGCCGGAACTTCTCAAATAGGAGACAGAAAAAACTGGGTGATTTGACAGTATGTATGATTATTTAGTTGTCGGTGCCGGTTTATTCGGTGCTTCTTTTGCACAGCAGGCACGATCCTGCGGGAAGAAAGTACTTGTTATCGATAAAAGAGACCATATCGGCGGGAATGCCTTTACGGAAAACGTGGAGGGCGTAACGGTCCATAGATATGGCGCGCATATCTTTCATACCAACGAGAAAAGGGTATTTGATTACCTTTCCGGATTTACCGTTTTTAACCGTTTTACGAATAGCCCGGTAGCTTTCTTTGACGGAAAGGTTTACAGCCTCCCCTTTAATATGTATACATTCAACAGCCTTTGGGGTGTTACCACACCGGAGGAAGCCAAAGAAATCATTAGAATTCAGCGGCAGGAGATTGCGGGCGAACCAAGGAACCTGGAAGAACAGGCAATATCACTGGTGGGAAGGGATGTTTACGAGAGACTCATTAAGGGGTACACGGAGAAACAGTGGGGGAGATCCTGCAAGGAACTTCCTGCCTTCATCATTCGAAGGATTCCGGTACGGTTTACCTATGACAACAATTACTTTAACGCAATGTATCAGGGTATACCAACTGACGGATATACGAAAATGGTGGAAAGGATGCTTTCCGGAATTGAGGTCCGGCTCGGGGAGCCTTACGAAAAAGGAAAATACGATGCGGCAAAGACCGTATATACCGGCTCCGTTGACGAATACTTCGATTTTTGCTACGGACCGCTTTCCTATCGAAGCATTCGCTTTGAAAACGAAATCCTTGACGGAAATTATCAGGGAAACGCCGTCGTAAACTACACGGATGCCGCGGTTCCCTGGACAAGAATCATTGAGCACAAGTGGTTTACATTCGGAAAAGACGAGAACGGAAAAGAACTGGATAAAACCGTAATCAGCAGGGAATACAGTTGTGAATGGACGCCGGGAATAGAGCCTTACTATCCGGTCAATGATGAATTGAACAATGCTTTGTATGCAAGATATCAAAAACTGGCCGAGAAGGAACGGAACGTACTTTTTGGCGGCAGATTGGGTTCATACAAGTATTATGATATGGATCAGGTCGTTCTTGCAGCATTGGAATTGGCTGATTCGGAGCTGAAGAACGGATAGTCCGTGCCGGAGACAGGAATACACCGGCGAAACCGAATACGTATCAAAGAGAAAAAGAGATTAATCAAGGAAAAAGGTACGCACTGTCTGTGTATCTTTTTCTATTTGTTTCTTTACTTCGGCCAAACCGTTTTTAAATTTTAATGTTTCGCGAACGAAAAGACAGAGTTCCAAAGACATGGTTTCCCCATAAATGTCTCTGTCAAAATTCAGGATGTTTGTTTCTACGGTTGGGACGGAACTGTTGTCTACGGAAGGGCGCAGACCGATATTGGTGACGCCGAGGAAAGATTCCCCGTTGATGGTGACTTTAGAACCATACACTCCGTAAGTCGGCAGGATTTTTCTTTCAGGCAGAAGGATATTGGCGGTCGGCATTCCGAATTTCTTTCCGTTGCCTTTGCCGTGGATAACGGTGTTTTTGAAGAAATACCCATGCCCAAGCATGGAACAGGCGGACGGATAATCATTTTCCTTCAGCTCTTTTTGTATTGTTTCCGAACTGATGACCTGACTCTTGAATTTTTCCGCTGGGACAGTTCGAACGCGGAACCCGTACCGGACACTGAGCTGCAGCAGGATGGGCAGATTCGGATCGCAATCTCCGGTTACAATGCAGGATGCATGAAGTTTGCCAACGAGGATGCGTTTTATGAGTGCTTCCGCCGAAAGCGTCTTGAAACGGGTTCGGGGAATGGATATCATCCGGCTTATCCCGGCTTTTTCTGCGAAACAGGATTTTTCCTCTTCTGTGGAAAGGATGAAAGAGTCCGGTTCCGTGAGACTCAACAGGACAGTGCTGCCGCGTTCCGTGGACAGGGTACGCAAAACGGAGAGATGCCCCGCGTGCATTCCGTCAAAGGAACCATAGGCAACGGATACGGGACCTGGGAGGTATTCGGGGAATTTATTCAGAAGGATCATGCTGAATCAACCGTTTTTGACTTTCTTTTTTTTATCAGCAAACAGAAATATTATTATGGCAACAGCATAGGTGGCTGCTGTGAATACCCATAATTGCCAGCTTCCGCTGATGATATCCGGGACATAGCAGAGAGTCAGCAGTACGATCGTAATGACGGGAAGAATATTTCCGCCGGGAGCATGGAAAGCAGTCGATTCCAACGGATGGTTTTTTCTTGCGACGATAAGGGAGATGCAGGTTATTACAATGGACACGACGGAAAACAGAGCACCGAGACCGACCAGAATCTCCGTATATTCGGGGAAAAGGGATAGAAGAATGGCACATACGGTGACCAGAACGGTCGCCGCTGCCGGGATTCCGTTTCGGTTGGTCTTGGAAAAAACTTTAGGGAAATATCCACTGTCGGCCGTGGCTTGGATGGCGCGTGCGTTCAAAGCAGTCAGGACAAGCATCGTCGTAATCAAGGCCAGCAGGGCGGAAATGGAGATCAACTTGGACAACCATGCGTGCTGTGCAAGACCGCCTGCCCAAATGGATGCAAACATGGGCACATAGCGGAAGAACGCATTATTGTCATCTTTCAGGATTTCTATATTCAGGTTACCGAGGGTCCCTACCAGCATAAGCACATACAGGAACGTAATAACAGCCAGAGCAATCAGCAGAGAACGGGGAACTGTCCGATTCGGATCTTTGACTTCTGAGACCATGAATCCAATGGAAACGCAGGCGCCATAGGCGACTGCAGCGATTGGAATGGCGGAGATGAATCCGGACCCCCCTTTGATTCCCTGCGTGAAAAATGGGGTAAACAAAGCGGAATCAAATGTGCCGCCGAAAATGGAAACACCCATGTAGATCAGGAAGGTGATAATCAGCGCACCGACGAACAGATTGTTGATCTTTCCAAAATCAGTGATTTTCAAAAGGTTAAAGACCATGCAGAGCAGACATGCCAGCACTGCCAGAAGGACCTGGTTATCCAGCGCGGGGAAACCGGCACTGAGATATGTGCTGACGTAGATCGCGGAAAAAGCAATTGCGATGATATTTGATACAACATATCCCCACATGGAGATGAATCCCCAAAACGCTCCCCGGCGCGGTTTATTCTCTCCAAGGGCTTTTTGAGGAAACACAAAGATGCCGCCGGACTTTGGATAGCGGACAGCCAGTTCGGTGACTTGAATTCCATAGAAATACATAATAAAGGCAGCGATGATCCAGGAAATGATACAGGCGGGACCTGCATAGTACATGGTCAGCCCCGAAAGGGAGAAGACGGCGCTTCCTATGCATCCGCCGATCAAAATGGCAACACAGGCTCCTAGTCCGAGTTTTCGGCTTTGATTGTTTTCCATATGGCCTCCTTGGGTCATGAGGGGATTTCGTTATATGTTGGTATAAATTCTTGGGACCCTATCGTTTATTTCCAGCAAAATTTCATAACTGATCGTTCCGGCGAGATCAGCAAGCTCATCTGCGGTGATTTCTTCATTTTCCTGCTTTCCGATCATGACAGCCTCATCACCGCATGTGACTCCTGGGATATCGGTAACGTCCACGAGCAACTGATCCATGCAGATCGTTCCGACAATCGGTGCGCGTTTTCCATGGATCAGCACGGAGGCTTTTCGGGAAAGGGAACGCATGTAACCGTCCCCGTAACCGATGGGCAGTGTGGCGATGACGGAATCCCGGGCGGTCGTAAAGGTTCTTCCGTAGCTGATGGTGCTGTTTTCCGGCACATGTTTTACAAAAGAAACCTTTGTAACCAGTTGAAGCACCGGTTTCAAGGGAACAGAAGGATCCGGAACGCCCCTGGGATTGTATCCGTACATGGATATTCCGCAGCGGACCATGTCAAAAACACATTCCGGGTGATAAAGGACAGCACCGCTGTTGGATGCGTGTACGATCGGGGAGTAGCCGCGTTCCCGAATAGTATGAACGAAAGACTGAAAGAGATCCATCTGCTCCCGGCAATAATCGGAGGCTGGGTCTTCAGAATTCGCGAAATGAGTGAATACGCCTGCCAGTGAAACATGGGGCAGTTCCGGAAGCGCATCAAGTATCGTATTCAGCTCTTCCTGCGTTTTTATTCCGATGCGGTTCATGCCTGTATCAATTTTCAGATGAAAGAGACAGGTCATTCCAAGAGAGGCAGCGACTTGATTGGCTTCGCGAAGGGAATCCAGGGATGCGATGGTGGGGATCAAATCGTTCTCAATCACATGGACCAGCTGTGCATCCGGGGTGATTCCCAAAATCAGGATGGGCGTTGTAATGCCGTTTTCACGCAGGAGGATTCCTTCTTCCATTAAGGCAACCGCAAAGAAATCCACTTTTTCTTTTTCCAGGCATTTTGCGACCTCCACGATGCCGTGTCCGTATGCGTTTGCCTTTATGACGGCTGTAAATTTCGCATCCGGTCCCGCTGCTTTTCGGAGAAGCGTTACGTTTTCTCTTAGATTCTGCAAATTGATAATTGCATGGGTTGCTCTTTCCATTCAGAAACCTCTGTGCAACAAAATAGATTGGCGCAAAATTATGTGAATCAATATATAATAACACTTATTTGCAAAAACAGGCGCACTATTTCAAAATCAGCGACGGACTGCTCCGCATGCGTACGGGCAAAAACGGCTCAGAAAGTTTTTACGATGGGAGGCATGAGCGATTAACCCCAGGGGTAAAGTGATTGCAGAAAGAGTGGATGCATATTAGAATGAGAAAGACTCATGAATCAATGGCATTCCCTTGAAAACAATGCAAAAATCACCACATTCTCTTTGAAACAGTACTTAAAAAATGTCCGGCGGGGAGAATCGCTTGTAACATTCGGTATCGCGGCTGATACCGAATCCATGGCAGAGAGTCTTGGTTGATTTAACTGAGGCGGAGGCTTGTGATCGTGAGATAATTCGTGCAAAACGGGAGTTTGGATAATGGACAGAAAATTGATCAGATACGACAAAAACAGTTCGAATGCGATCAAAGGCATTGCCATATTGCTGGTTCTGTTTCATCATTGTTTTCTTCCCGGCCGATTTGAAAACTATTCGATCTCCTTTTTTCCGTTTTCACGGGACCAAATAGAAAACCTGGCCGATATGGCCAAAATATGTGTTTCAATGTTTGCGTTTTCTTCGGGCTACGGTTTATGGCTGCATGCAAAAAAGAACAGTATGAAACCGAATGGCCTTTCTCCCGTAAAGTGGACTGTTGCAAGATATGTCAAGACGTTTTCCGGTTACTGGTTTGTGTGGATAATTGCGGCAATTGTTACGCAGTTGATCAGCGGCCGGACTGCCGCGGTCTATTTCAAATCATCGGTTACTTCCGGAGTAATCGGCATGCTCATAGATTTCCTGGGGTTGTCACATCTTTTTGGCTCGCCTTCCATGCTTATGGCTTGGTGGTATATGAGTGCGGTATTTATTTTCATTATTCTTGTTCCGCTTTTGTTGAAACTGGATGATTACTTGCTGCTGGTCCCCGCACTGTTAATCGTGCTTCCCAGAATACTGTCCGCCAAACGGGGCACCGACCTTTTTACCGGTGGGGTTTATCCTTTTCTTTTTGTTTTTGTTCTTGGTACGATCTTCGCAAAGTACAATTTGATAGAACGGATAATTAATAAGAAGGGAATGTGGCTGCGTTTCGGAGTCGAGGCATTTCTGCTGTTTGTTTTCTATAAAGTATACAGGGACATTGATGTTGCTTATTATTGGGAACTGTCATGGGGTATTTTTCCCGTCCTTGTTATTCTTTTTTGCGTAGAGTTTATCAATACGATCCCGGTGTTGAACAGGGGACTGGCTTTTTTGGGGAAACACTCGCTGAACATTTTTCTGGTCCATTTATTTATCAAAACTGTATATTTGCAGGATTTCACATATTCCTTTGGCCATTTTGCCTTGATAGTCTTAGTGCTGGCACTTATATCACTGTGCCTGTCGCTTGTTCTTGAAGGGTTGAAAAGTGTTACACGGTACAACCGTTTAATTGACAAGCTTTTAGGCTTGTTTGGCGCATCTAATATTAGTTTGAACAGTTGCGGTACTCTGTCTGAAAGCAACGAAACTATCCAAGACAAATGAACGGATTGTTTGAGACCGGAAACTGAACCGCGTGCTGCTTTTCCAAGCCGTTCCGAGGGTTTGACCATGATTTGACGGGTTG
>R22__coassemble_1855_pt1 | contig 9920 bp, 3 predicted proteins | sample R22__metabat2_high_PE_038 | metagenome-assembled genome bin R22
GCATAAAGAGAAGTACCGCCGCAACATTGCAGACAGCGACCCACCACATGGCGTTCCTGTATTTTTCCCTGTACTCCACCGCCAGAATATTGGCGGCATCCTCCCCGCTCTCCGGTCCGTTTCCGGACCGCGTCCGCAGGTTCAGTTCACGCACGTGTTCCGCGTACAGGGCAACTTCTCCGGATATCTTTTTCAGTTCCGCCTGCGTGACTGCTTCCGCTTCCGGCGCTTTGTCCGGCCCGGACCTTCTGCGCATCGGTATGACGGTCACCGAAGGATCGTAGGCAAAGTTTTCCCCGTCATGGGACCATTCCCGGCCGGCGTATGCCATAACAGCGGCAGTGCCGCATCCACTGGCATCCTCCTGTCCGTCCCAGAGCGACAAAAGAAGCTGGCATCTCTGAGTGATATACAGTCCGGCCTGCCTGTACCGGTATCTTCTCTGCCACGGTCCGGAGTCCCTTCCGGCGACGTCCCGTCCAAGCAGTTTCACCACCGCGGGTTCCGGATCACCGTTCTCCACGTCGGGTGAAACAAAGACCTCTTCCGAAGCGGCCATAAGGCTGCGGAACTCCTCAAGCGCCTCTCCGGAAAAATCCGTTTCCAGTTCCTCCGTCTCCAAAGGCAGCACCGTAATGAGTCCGAATCCCATCTCCAGCGCGATCCTTGCGCATATCTGATCCGCACCCTCCGCCAGACTGGTCATGACCTTGACGGGAACGTCCCCGCAGGCGGATCCGACAGCGGAAAACACGGCGGAGATCTGCGCGCGCAGAAATTCCGAATCCTCCGCAACAGGATCCCTGTGTCCCGTTATTCCGATGATAAAAGGATACTCCCTGCTCATTTCCACTCCCGGCGTTTTCCCTCACTCCGGCCCGCCGGCCGGACGGGATATCTGTATATATAATAACATATTCGCGCGGATTAGCCGCGTTACAGCAGTTCCCGGAAATACAGGCCGCCGGTCCGCCGGAAATCCGGTTTTTCCCCGGCGCCGCACATCCGGATGATCCGTTCGCATTCCTCCCGGTTCTCCACCGTAAAATACAGCAGTTCAAAGTCGGTCACGGGCACATTTTTATCCGCCACATAGACCGGAACGACATTCAGCAGTTCCGAATACTGTCCGTCCCGGCAAAGGACCGGGAACTTTTCCCCCATCCGGTCCGTCAGTACAGGCTGACCGCCGCAGGAGCCGCACCCCTTAACGGATCTTCCCGGCCAGTTCCGGAACTTCATCAGGGGCGGTCTCCCGTACACAAGGATCCCGCGCCGCACGGAAGATCCCAGCGCGCGGATCTGCCGGAAGTCCAGTTCAAAAGACAGCGTCAGATCAGCAAAACCAAGTTTCTCATATTCCGCCAGGGAAACCGTGTTCAATACATTCAGTTCAAGTCCGCCGTGGAGGATCAGGTCCAGTCCCCGGACCAGCTCCGGGGCACAGATGTTTCCGGAGATCACGTGCTTCAGCCCCAGAGAGCGGAGACGCTCCAGTTCCGTACGGACCGGAGCTTCGTTCCAGATCAGGGCAGGAAGTTCGGCGATGAGTCTGTCACCGAATCTGCCGGCAAGGTCCGGCCGTTCCTTCAGTCTCCAAAGCGGCAGGACCACCTGATCCGCGTTGACTTCATCCGGGATCTGTTCCGGTCTTTCGAACCGTACCCGGAGCAGTTTCTTTTCCCCGGGCACATACGGGAGTTCTTCCTCCCTATGGTAATCCCTCTTTCCGTGTCCGAAGGAGGCGATCCTGCTGTCTGTCAGCCTTTCCAGGGCTTCCCGCCGCATCCCGTTCAGCTGTCCGGGGGACATGGCGATCCCTTCTCCGATCTTCAGAACAGAAGACTTTATCTCGTAGGGCGTTCCGCCGGTCTTTGCCAGATTCTTCAGCGCACTCTCCTCTGTCAGTTCACGCGTCCTGGCAGCCTCCGGCACATCTCCGGTGACCGACGCGGAAAACGTTCCGTCCGACACCGTCAGGCTTGCGGGCTTATCCGCTTCCGCCGTAAAGGACAGATCGATGTAAAACCGGGGCGTCTCCTTCCGGTACAGGGACTCCAGTTCCGTCAGAACCCCTTTTGCCGCGGTCACATCCTCCCTGGTGCGGATCCCGAACATATCCCCGTTCCTTTTCCCGGTCAGGTAACCGTCCGTAAAACCGCTGCGGGAGAAAACCGCGCGGAGCACATCCAGATCCGGCTCTCCGCCTTCCCTGGCCTCGCGGCAGGCCGTCACCGCCGCCGCCACATACTCCGCCCGTTTCATCCTTCCCTCGATCTTCAGGGAACAGACCCCCGAGCGCTCCAGTTCCGGAATATGGGAGATGTAGGATGGGTCCTTCAGGGACAGAACATATTCCCGGTCATCCTTCTTCCAGTCCAGACGGCACGGCTGGGCGCATAGACCGCGGTTCCCGCTTCTTCCGCCGATCATGGCGGAAAGATAGCAGTTCCCGGATACGCTCATACAGTGCGCCCCGTGTACAAAGACTTCGCAGGGCATTTCCGTTTCCGAAAGGATCCGCTTTATCTCCTCCAGGGAAAGTTCCCTGGCCAGAACGGCACGGTCAAAGCCGGCATCCTCCAGCTGTCTGACGCCCGCGGCATTGTGGACAGCCATCTGCGTGGAAGCGTGGAGCTCCACGTCCGGCCAGCTTTTCTTCAAGTACTCCGCCACCGCAAGGTCCTGGACGATCAGCGCGTCCGCGCCGGCTTCACAGGCACGGTCCGCGGCAGCGCGCATCCGGTCCGTCTCCGCATCCAGGATCAATGTATTCAGAGTGATATGCACCCTTACGCCTCTGGCATGACAGAAAGCGATCGTCTCCGCCAGGTCTTCATCCCCGAAATTGGAGGCGTTCCTTCTTGCGTTGAAATCCCGCATTCCGAAATAGACAGCGTCCGCGCCGCAGTATACCGCGGCCTTCAGCTGTTCCGCGCCCCCCGCGGGAGCGAGTATCTCTATGCTTTTTTTACCGGTTTTCCGTTCCATCTGAACCTCAAATACACGAATACGCAGGACCCGCCGCTTCCGGCATCCTGCGCATTTCTTTCATTTCATTCCGGGATCAACCGTTGTTCCCGGCGATCTTGATCTCTTCCGTGACACGGAGAGAATCCGAAGACCGGGATCTGGAAAGCCGCTTGCTTTCGTACATCAGCTCGTCCGCCCGCCGGATAACATCACTGATGGACTGATCCATATCCGGATTGTAGTCGGCCATGCCGGCAGCCAGGGAAGCCTTCCCCTTTTTGAAATCTTTCAGTTTTTCCGCTTCACGCACCCGGTCGCGCAGTTCCACGATCAGCTTCTCGCGGATGGAATAATCGTTTCCGGTCAGGATGATCACGAACTCGTCTCCGCCGATGCGGAACACATTCTCCGTGGAGAACGTATCCGTGATCAGGCGGCTGCAGTTCTGGATGTACAGATCCCCCTCCGAATGTCCGAACCGGTCGTTCACATCCTTGAGACCGTTGATATCGCACATAACGACGGCAAACTGTTTCTTGGTGTTGTCCCTGACCTCGTCCGTCAGTCTGGAGATCATCCTCGTATAGGCCGTAATATTCTTTACCCCGGTCAGGGAATCCGGGAACGCTGTCTCCATGGTGTCCGCGACCTTCTTCTCCATGGTCACGGAGCGCTTTCTCATGCACGCAAACAGTTTCTTCGTGAAATTGGAGATGACCAGCGGTTTGGTCATGCAACCGTCGGCGCCGGAATCGATACTGGAGTCGATCTGTTCCTCCGTGCCCTCTCCCGTCAGACCTATGATCGGAACGGTCTCCGCGTACGAGGTCCCCATTGCGCGGATCCTGCGGATCGTCTCGATGCCGTTCATCCCCGGCATGACCAGATCCATCAGGACCACGTCGAACAGGCCGCTCTCCCTCTCCTGGAAAATGCGAAGCGCTTCTTCGCCGTTTTCCGCGGTACACACGATGGCGCCCTCCGCCTCCAGGATCTCCTGATTCAGTTCCCTGGAAAGATCGTTGTCATCCACCAGAAGAATGTTGATGCCGTCCAGCGTGTCGCTGAACAGGTTCGTATACTGACCGACCTTGCTCTGGGTTCCGGATCCTTCCACCATGTCCTCAAACTGTCTGCGGCATTTGGCCAGACTCGCAAGAAGTTTCGGATTGAAGGCCCCGCACTGTCCGTCCTGGATCATGTGGAAGGCTGTCTCCGGTGAATATGCTTTCTTATAGACCCGCTCGGATGTCAGCGCGTCAAACACGTCCGCAATGGAAACGACCTGCGCCGAGACTGGGATCTCCTCTCCCTTCAGTCCCTGCGGGTATCCGCGGCCGTCCCATTTCTCATGGTGTCCGCCGCAGATCTCCATACAGATGGTCACGTAATCCCTGCCCCAGTCACCGGGCGCCATGGAAAGGATATCCACGCCCGCTGTGGTATGGGTCTTCATCAGTTCAAATTCCTCGTCCGTCAGACGGCCGGGTTTTTTCAGAACGTTGTCCGGGATCGTGATCTTTCCGATATCATGAAGCGCGGAAGCGGAAGCGATCAGGTTGACCATCCGCTCCGTCAGATGGAATTCCGGAATGTCCTTCATGGCCTGTGTGCAGAGGGTCCTGGTCAGTTCCTTGACCCGGCGGACATGTTCGCCGCTGCTCTTGTCCCTTCCTTCCACAAGGTCCGCCAGCAATTCCACGATCTCCTCGTTCATCCGGTTCAGAGCCTTGTTCTTGTCCTGCAGCTCGGATGTCCTGGCGGTGATCATTTCCTCCAGTTCCTCCTGCTTGGCAAGTTCCCTCCGCATCTCGGAGTCCACGCTGTGGATTCCCGCCATGACGCTGTTTCCGGTCCTGTCCGCCAGGGCGAATTTGGACTGGTAATAGGTCTCTGCGCCTTCCCCCGTTTTTGAACGGAAATTCACGTAGTAGGGTTCCCCGTCCTTGACATGCTCCAGAACGGCTTCCTTTGAGATCCGTTCCAGATACCTCTGCCGGTCTTCGGGAATGACAAAACTTTCCGCGAAACGGCGGCAGGATTCTTCATAGGTTAAATTTTCATCCGGAACGAATCCGGAAGACTTCAGCTGTTTCCCAACCTTGTAGTTAAATGTCTTCCCGGTTTTGAAATCAATGAGAACCAGAGAATCATACTCTCTGGTCAGCGTATTGACGGCAGCAACATTCTGTTTCTCGCGAAGCGCCTTTTTCCTTCTGCTGTTCAGGATCTGGGCCGCTATGAACGCGGCCACGAGAAGCGTGGCCAAAGCCACAAAGAAATACAGGACCAGCGGATTGGACTCCATCGTTTCCTTCAGCGTGCCGTTGTCCGTATAGAACGAGATCCACTTATTGGACAGTTTGTCCAGTGTCCTGTTCAGTCTCAGCTGCTCAATGGCATTGTTCACCCTCTGGTAGAGTTCCAGATTGGAACTGTTTACGCCGTAACTGATATAACAGTCCGTCAGACGGAACTGTTTTTTGATGTCTCTGTAACCGTATGTTTTCAGAAGCGCCTGTCCGGAAGACTCCCGGAGGATGCAGAAATCGCTGCCGCTTCCGGCAGCCAGCAGGACTGCGGATTCCGGCGTATCGCAATACAGACACTTCTCCGACAGTCCCATATTGTTCAGGTAATTCTTCAGACCGCTGTTCTTGATGGTGGAAACATTCCTGCCGGAAATGTCGCTGAGGCTGTCCACCCTCTCCTTGCCGAAAACGCAGTACGCGTCACGGAGAATGGTTTCCGTCAGGGCGATGGAATCATCCATGCTGGCCTGGGAGAGAAGGTCCTGATTTGTCACGATGTCCGCCTTCCCGTCACGGATGGCACGGTCCATCTCATGCACGGGCAGAAGAAGGATCTCCACATTCACCCGCAGGTAATTGGCGATCTCGTTGACCGTTTCAACATCGAATCCGGAAGGATGTCCCTTTTCGTCATAAAAAGAGAACGGCTTATTGTTTTCAGGCATGGCAACGCGGACCGTTTCAAAATACCGGTCCGCGGCTTCCGTTTTGACCACCGGTTCCGTCCTGGTCGCCTGTATTACCGAAAGCACGATCAGAAACAGGGTTGCCAGAAATACAAGGTAAACGACCAGAGAATCCGATTCGATCTTAAATTTTCTTTTCTTTCTTTTCAAAACGCTGTTCCGGTCTGACAGAGCCAATCAGAACGTTCTCAGAGCATGACCTTCTTTTTCATCTGCTCGGGATCCGCGCTGAACTCCACCGCTGTACGGGCGGTGATTCTTCCCTTCTTATAAAGTCCCAGAATCGACTGGTCCATGGAAATCATTCCTGCGGCAGCGCCTGTGGAGATGGCGTTGTCGATCTGATGCGTCTTGCTGTCACGGATCAGAGCCCGTACCGCGTTGGTCATATGCATGACCTCAAACGCCACGACACGTCCGCCGTTGGTGTCCGGAAGAAGTTTCTGGGAAATGACCGTATGCAAAACGCTGGACAGCTGGATACGGATCTGCTGCTGGGATGCAGGCGGAAACGTATCTATGATCCTGTCGATGGAATTCGCGGCACCGCTGGTGTGCAGTGTCGCCATGAGCAGATGGCCGGTCTCGGCGGCGGTGATCGCCGCGCGGATGGTCTCCTGGTCACGCATCTCGCCGACCTGGATCACGTCCGGTGCCTGACGGAGCACCGCACGCAGTGCGGATAAAAAGTCCTCTGTATCGATAGAGACCTCACGCTGTGAGATGATGCTCTTCTTATTGAAGTAGAGGAACTCGATCGGGTCCTCCATCGTGACGATATGACATGCACGGGTCGAGTTGATCCGGTCAATAAGACACGCCTCCGTGGTGGACTTTCCGCTTCCGGCGGTTCCTGTTACCAGGATCATGCCGTGGGACAGCTGGGAAAGATCCATCAGTTCTTCCGGAATGCCCAGTGCCTTGTAATCAGGGATCTTCACGGCAACGGTACGGATGACCATGGCATACGTGCCCCGCTGGCGGTAGGTATTCACACGGAAACGCGCCACCTCCGGGATCTCGTAGGAAAAGTCATCGTCCCCTGTTTCCTGAAGCGTCTCCGGTGACCGGCGGGCGCCCATGTAGACCTCCTGGATCAGCCGGTAGGAATCCTCTCCCTTGAGAGGCTGGTCTCCTTCAACAATGGGGCGCATCTCCCCGTTCACCTTCATGCTCGCCGGAGCGTCGGCAATGATAAAGGTGTCGGATGCTTTGCTTTCCACGGCAAGCCGCAGATAATCGTCCATTTTCATGGCATAAGCTCCTTTATCGCCTCGTTGAATACCGTTCCTGGTGATATCGTCCATCTGAATGGTGAGAATATCGTTCCGGATCCATACCGGAAGCTTTTTGGCCTTGCTCTCATTGTCCGAAGAACTCTCCCACACAAAGCCGTTGCCGTGATCATAGCCGATCCTCTCGATCTTGACGTTGTCATTTGAATCGATCGAGAACAGATATGCCTTTGTATGCTGGGATTCCTCTCCCGTCACGGTGAGCATCACGCTCTTGGCGTTGTCCTCCAGGGTAACCGTTGTACGGAGGGTATCGTCGTTCCAGACATCAAACGGAAGAGCGGAAAGGCTCGGAATCTGCCAGTCACCGTAGTGCCGGTCCGTAATACCTGCTTTTTTATCGGTTCCGTTCAGATTCAGCTGCTCAATGGTCGGGAAATAATACTTGCCCAAGTAAGAGGTCATCAGGGTGGTGTCGTATGTCACGGCACCCTGGCGCTGTTCTTCCGGTACGATGAAATCCGTCACGGTGGTATCCTTGCCGGAAACGCCGGTGATTCCCTGTATTGTTTCCTCACGGATGTTGGAGGAAACATTGATCAGATAATAATTGTCGCCAAGGAAGCTTGTCCCGTTCTTTTTACCGAAGAAAGCGCCCACAGCCTCAGTGCCGGTCCCAATGACCCGGCCGGTGCAGTAGGTATGCCCGATCCGGCCGGATTCCGCGTTGCCGATAAATCCGCCGGGATTTCCTCCGTAAACGGAACAGGTGGAATAGCTGTAAGCGATCTCAAAGGAGGAACCCAACGCCGTTCCGACCAGACCGCCCGCATTGCCCGCGCCGTTGACATTGGCACGGGCCTCACCGGTCAGGGCATCCGAATATCTGGCATTGACCGTGTGTCCGCCGGAATAGCTGTTGTTGATCTTGGCGCTGCCTGTAATGCTCCCGGCAAGACCGCCTGCCGTTCCGTTGGTGGAACGCACATAGACCGCCGCGGCGCTGGCTTTGATGCTGCCGCCGCTCATTGCTCCGACCAGACCGCCCGCGGTATTCTTGGCGGTGATCTCAAAGTTTCCGTCAGACGTTTCATTGTTGTTGTGGACCAGAACACCGGACACGTCGGTATCTGTCATCATGCCCGCAAGAGCACCGGCATTTCCGGAAGAAACGATGCTGAAATCCTCAAGCTCCAGATTCCTTACTGCGGAATCGGATTGAAGGATCCCGAAAAGACCCGCGTCTTCCGTGGTATCCACCTTCAGGCCGGAGATTTTGTGGTCCTTGCCGTCATATGTGAAACCGGGATCCGGACATACCGGCATATAAGTACCCTGCTTGGAAGCCGCTCCGTAGACCGGATACACCTGCACGGAGGTGCTGAAAATAGACCCCTCATCGTTCCAGGTCAGATCCGTTGTCTGATCCGCTTCCATTTGACTCAGGGACAATCTTGACAGGTCAAGTCCCGAGATCTCGGGTTCCAGATTTTCCAGATGCCGGAAATTGGAGATCTCTGCCTTGCCTCTCTTCATGGATCCGTAAAGACTGTTTGTATCCTTTTCGGCGCTCATCCCCACATTGGTAAACACGGAATTGTTAAAGGCGATCGCCTGGACCGAAATGTCCTCACCGGGGATAAAGTCGGAAAACAGCTCGGCAAAATGCGATCCGCTTCCGGTGATATCGTCCAGAGTGACCGTATAGGTCACCGACTCATATGTGAAGGGGCAGCCGGCATCGGTGACCGAGTTTTGCGTAAAGGACTCGCCGTTCTGGCGCACCAGCACGATCTCCTTCTTCGCTCCGCTTGTCTTTCCCGTAACAACAAGTTTGAGCTGTGCCCTGCTTTCATTCCTTGAATCGTTTCTGACGATCACAAGAAGTTTTTCACCGTTGTCGATCTCAATTTCAGGCGCATAGATGATGGCGCCCTTCTTGATTTCGCTGGCCAGTTCCCCGCCGTAGTATCCGATAACGGAACCTTTGTAGCGCAGGCGGTCACTCTTGTGCTGAGGACCGCGGTAATTGCTGATGAGGGTCGTGTATTCATCCGCTGTAAAGGAATGGGAATACCTTCCTTCCTCCTCGGCATAGAAAACATCCAGAACGATGGCGGGATCTCTCTGGTAACGGATGATATAACTGCCGTCACGGACGGTCTCGTCAATACTGCCGAAGGGCATCATGAGATTCAATACACTGCCGGCATCGTCCGGATCATCCGAGGAATTATCCGCGGAGGAAACGACAAAATAGAACACGCCGGTGCCCATGCCTTCAACGGTTTCAGCACTGCCGAATTCTTCCCCCTCACGTTCCAGGAATCCCTGACTGGCGGCCATGGACAGATGGTTCTGCGCAGCGACAAAAATCTCCTGGGCAGTCCTGTCCACCTGCTTCTGATGCAGCGACCGCTGATATGTCATGACGCTCACAATCCCCACGATACCGAGGATCAGAATGATAGCCACAACGATCAGCGTCTCAGCCAGTGTAAACGCCTTTCTCTGCATTCTTCTGAATTTTTTCATCCATTCCCTTTTCATGATTTTTTCCCTCATGCCGTCCGGATCTTAAACTCCGGATTCTCTGCTATGACCGCATCGCCGCGCTTCACGCAGAGTTTTTTGAAAATGATCAGTCCGTCCGCATCCAGCGAAACGGAAGAGTAAGTTACCTCCAGCGGAGTCGTTGAGGCGCTCCTGGAAAC
>R22__coassemble_1924_pt1 | contig 9606 bp, 12 predicted proteins | sample R22__metabat2_high_PE_038 | metagenome-assembled genome bin R22
TCTTCGGTCTGATCCGCGCCATTGGCATTATCCTGCTGGGATTCGGTATCCTTCAGCTGGGACTGTCCCTCAAATCACACGACGCCTCAGCCCGCGCCAACGGGATGCTGACCGTCGCAGGCGGGATCGTCATAACCTTCACAAAGGAGATCCTGGGGCTCATCACGGGATGAGCCGCCGCTCCGGCTGCGCGGGAGGTGATCGGACATGAGCACCAACTGGATCCTGGAACTGATCCAGGCAGCCCTGTCCGTCTGGTCGGAAAAGCTCTCGGAGATCTACACCCTCCTCACCGTGACCCCGGAAAACTTCCGGGGCGGTTCCATCTGGTCCGTCATCTCCGGCATCCACGACGGGCTCCACGCCCTGGCCTATGCGCTTCTGGTCCTGTTCTTCCTGACCGGCGTCATGCGGTCCGCCTCCAGCCTGACGGAGATCAAGCGGCCGGAACACGCCCTGCGCCTGTTTCTCCGGTTCGTCATTGCAAAGGCCGCCGTGACCTACAGCATGGATCTGCTCACCGCCATCTACAAGATCCTCCAGGGAGTCGTGACCCAGATCTCCGGATCCTCGGGCGGGCTCACCGCCCAGCCCCTGACCGTTCCGGATGAACTTGCCCAGAAAGTCCTGGAGGTGGGCTTTCTGGACAGTATCCCCCTGACGCTGGTGACGGTGCTCTGCGTGGCCGTGATCTACGTGCTCTCCTTTCTCATGATCCTGACGGTCTACAGCCGGTTCTTCACGCTGTACATGTACACCGCCCTGGCGCCGGTCCCCCTGTCCTCCTTTGCCGCGGAAGGCTCCTCGGGGATCGGGAAGCAGTTTCTCAAGAGCTTTGCCGGGGTCTGTCTTCAGGGTGCGGTGATCCTGCTGGCCTGCGTCATTTTCTCCGCCTTCGCCGCCTCTCCGCCCGAACTCCCCTCCGGGGACGCCTCCGCCGCCCTTATGGTCTGGCAGTATCTGGGCGAACTCATCTTCAACCTTCTCGTGCTGGTGGGCACCGTCCGTCTGGCGGACCGGATCGTCCGGGACATGGTGGGCTTCTGAAAAAACTTTTCATCCCCCTGTGACGCTTTTAGGACGGAAACGGTGCTACACTGACGGCAGCAAAGGAAAAAGAACAACTATTGCGGATCGGAGGTCCAGGAAAAATGAGTGAAAATATCTGTGTGGATTCCATCGAGAAAGTAACCGGAGGTTCCTCCTCCCAGCACGGAACGCTTGTCATCGTCAATGTGCACGAATACTGCAACGTCCGCAGCAGGCCCGGAACGGATTACCCCAAACTCGGTCATGCCCATCTGGGAGAGCAGTTCTCCTTCAGCGGCAAAACGGGATCCTGGTATAAAGTCAATTATCACGGAAAGACCGGCTACATCCATCAGGATTACACCGCGATCGTGATCAAGTAAAAAACACAGGAGGATTAAAACAATGAGCGAAAAATTGGATCCGGAAGTACTGGAAGGCGCAGCAGGCGGAGCATCCTACTCCAGAAAAGGCAACATCGTGATCATCAACTGCCAGCACGCGTGCAACATCCGTTCCCGCGCCAGCGGCAACAGTGAGATCATCGGCCATGCGTATGCCGGAAAGACCTACTCCTACTACGGATGGGAAGGCAACTGGTGCCGCATCCACTTCAACAACGGCCGCGTCGGCTATGTCTACACGGACTTTGTTCTTGTCATTAAATAAGAGATCGGTCTAACGGAGATCCGTCCCCCGGGACGGATCTTTTTATATCCAAAAACGCCGCCGGGCGTTTTTTTATTTGGGAGGAAACATATGGAAATCAAAATCAACAAAGAGATCCGGGACTACCAGGAATCCATCTTTCTCGGCCTGTCCCTGCGGCAGTTCATCTTCGCCCTGCTGGCCGCGGGCGCGGCGGTGGGCGTGTATTTCGGATTCCGGGATCTTCTCGGGAAGGAGACCGTCAGCTGGGTCTGCATCCTGTCCGCCCTGCCCTTCGCGGTCTTCGGATTTGTGAAATACCACGGCATGCCCGCGGAGGAATTTCTGCTCTGCTTTCTGATGCAGCAGATGACCCCGGTGGAACTCCCGGCGATGCCGTTCAATCTGTACGCGGAAGCCCTCCGGGACTCCCGCATGAAGGAGGTGCTGCGCATTGATTAAAACACTGAATCAGGTCCTGAGCGACGACCGGGAATCCTTTCGGATCCCCCGCTCCGTGCAGGATACGGTGCCGGTCCGGCGGGTATACGCGGACGGCGTCTTCAGGGTGGGAAACAAATATTCCAAGACTTTCCGCTTTACGGACGTGAACTATTCCGTGGCCTCCGGGGACGACAAGCAGGCCATGGTCCTCGACTACTGCGAACTCATCAACGCCCTGGAGGTGGGCGCCACCACCAATATCACCATCACCAACCGCCGGCAGAGCCGGGCGGGATTCCAGGACAATCTCCTGCCGCTCCGGAAGGACGGACTGGACGGGTACCGGAGTGAGTACAACGCCATGCTCATGGACAACGCTCTCAGCGGCAGCGGCATCGTACAGGAGAAATACATCACCGTGTCCGTTCACAAAAACTCCTACGAGGAGGCCCGCACCTTCTTCACCCGGGTAGCGACGGAACTGTCCGGCCGCTTCTCAAAACTCTCTTCCCGCTGCATCGAACTGGACGCGCAGGAGCGGCTGCGGATCTTCCATGACTTCTTCCGGGCGGGGCAGGAGGAGATGTTCTGCTTCGACATGCCCCTGAGCATGCGGCACGGCCATTCCTTCAAGGAAGCCATCTGCCCCGAAAGCATGAGCGTGGCGGCGGACCACATCAAAATGGGGAACATCTACGCCCGTGCCCTGTACCTGAGGGAATACCCCTCCTATCTCAAGGACAGCATGGTCAGCGAGATGTGCGACATCAACCGGAACCTCATGTTCTCCATCGACATCATCCCGGTCCCCACGGACGAGGCGGTGAAGGAAGTGGAATCCCGTCTTCTGGGTACGGAGACCGACATCACGAACTGGCAGCGGAAGCAGAACCGCAACAACAACTTCTCAGCCGTGGTCCCCTACGATCTGGAACAGCAGCGGCAGGAGTCCAAGGAATTTCTGGACGATCTGACCACCCGGGACCAGCGCATGATGTTCGCCGTGGTGACCCTGGTCCACGCGGCGGACTCCCTGGAACAGCTGAACACGGACACGGAGGCGCTGCTGGCGGTTGGCAGGAAGCATATCTGCTCCTTCGACGTTCTGAAATACCAGCAGCTGCAGGGGCTCAACACCGCCCTCCCCTACGGTCTCAGGAAGATCGACGCTCTCCGGACCCTGACCACGGAATCCACGGCGGTCCTGACCCCCTTCCGTGCCCAGGAGATCAACCATGAGAACGGTGTCTTCTGCGGCAGGAATGCCATCAGCAAAAACCTGATCTTCGTCAACCGGGGAGAGCTGCTCAACGGAAACGGCTTCATTCTGGGCGTCTCCGGTTCGGGAAAGTCTTTCTTCGCCAAGCGGGACATCGTGTCCCTTGCCCTGAAGGGGGACTGCGATATCCTGATCATCGACCCGGAATCCGAATACGGCTCCCTGGTCTCCGGTCTCGGCGGCGAGGTCATCCGCATCGCGGCGGATTCCGCCAGCCACATCAATGCGCTGGACCTGCCGGAGGAAGCCGGTGAAAGCGAGAACCCGGTGGTGCTGAAAAGCGAATTCATGCTCTCCCTCTGCGAACAGCTGGTGGGTTCCGGGCGTCTGACGGCCAGGGAGAAATCTCTCATCGACCGGTGCACGCCGCTGGTATACAAGGACTATCTCTATTCCGGAAGGAAAACGGAACCGCCCACCCTGAAGGATTTTCACAGGGAGCTTCTGCTCCAGCCCGAGGAGGAGGCCAAAGGCATCGCCCTGGCCATCGAGATGTTCGCCAACGGCACCCTGGACACCTTCGCCAGGCAGACCAACGTGGACACCAAAAAGTCCCTGATCTGCTTCGATATCCGGGATCTGGGCAAAGCCCTGAAGACCGTGGGCATGCTGGTGGTCATGGATGCCATCTACAACCGGATCGTCACAAACCGGAAGCGCGGCCGTCCCACCTACGTGTTCATCGATGAGATCTACCTGCTCTTCGCCAACGAATTCTCCAGCAACTTCCTGTTTGAGCAGTGGAAGCGGGCAAGAAAGTACAATGCCTTCTATACGGGCATCAGCCAGAACGTGGACGATCTTCTGCAGTCCCACACCGCCCGCACCATGCTGGCGAACTCGGAGTTCATCACCATGCTGAACCAGGCGGCCACGGACCGGATCGAACTGGCCCGCCTGCTGGGGATCTCCGACACCCAGCTTTCCTTCGTCACCAACGCCGAAGCCGGCAGAGGTCTTTTACGGTGCGCCGGCAGCATCGTTCCCTTCGAGGACCGGTTCCCGGAACACACGAAACTGTACCGGCTCATGACCACGAAGCCGAAGGAGACCCTTCCCCAGGGCAGTCCGAAATAATTGCGTTCCCGCCGCCTCCGGGGTACGCTGATGGAAACAAATTGAGAAAAGAGGTTTTCAGATATGCTGGTCCGGAATATGCGGTTTGGATACGAAGGAGATGACTGCGCCTGCGGCATCGGAGAGGGAAGCACCCTTGTGGAGGTCATGGTGACCGACCCGAAGGGCCGGAACTGGTTCGTGCTGGTCTCCAAGCTGCTGGATTTCGAACGGTTCACCGTTTCCCCCGTCTCCCTGTTCGATCTGACGCTGCATCTGTTCGATTACGAAGTGAATTACGATCTGGAAGCGGCAAAGATCCGGGAGGCGGAGACCGAGGAGTTCACCTCCAGAGACGGTTCCTTTCCGGAAGCGGCGGAATCCTCGCCTTTCCGGAACGTGATCGAGCTCTGCCGGCACGCGGTCCGGTTCTGTGAAAAGTATCCGGACGAATTCTGCGAGGAAGTGCAGGATTATTTCAGGCGTTTCCGTGAAAAAAGCACCGAAGAGCCCGAATTCTCCGAATTGCTTACAGAAAGTTAATGATTCTGTAACGCTTTTGTGACATGGGGCGGCTATAATGAGCCTATAAAGTGAGTTTCAGATACCTATCCAACTAAAGTAAAGGAGATAAAACAATGGAAGAATTCGTCAAAGCAACAATGGCAGACCTCGAGAACGTCGCGGGCGGCGCAGGCACCAGCTATAAATACTATGTACACACCGTCGTCAAAGGCGACACCCTCGGCAAACTGGCGACCAGATACGGTTCCACCGTGGACCTGATCTTCAACGCCAACGACATCATCAAAGACCGGAACCTCATCCGGATCGGCTGGAAGCTCGTTATCCCGGTACCGGTCAGATAAGACCAGCGGAACACAGGGCACCTGAGGGTGCCCTCTTTTTATGTCCTTTTCCGCCCGGAACCTCTGTAACGCTTTTGTGACACGGGGCGGATATAATGTGCTTGTAACAGTGAGACAGACTCATGACTTGAAAAGAAAAGGAGATCAAAAAAATGGCAGAATTCGAAAAAGCAACATTGGAAGACCTTGAGAGTGTATCCGGCGGCGCCAGCTCAAGCTATAAATACTATGTCCACACAGTCGTTAAGGGCGACACTCTCGGAAAGCTCGCAACAAGATACGGTTCCACCGTGGACCTGATCTTCAACGCCAACGACATCATCAAAGACCGGAACCTCATCCGCATCGGATGGAAACTGGTTATCCCGGTAAAAGTCAGATAAGATCCGTAAGGAACAGATCAGAGGAACACCGAAGGTGTTCCTCTTTTTTACGCCGGAAAACGGACACGGTTGGTCCTCTGAGCATCCGGTTTGTTTCATTTACAAAACTTATGCCGTGTATGCGTGTTTCTTCTTGCGCTTATCTCCTTATTCTTCTATACTTCCATATATGTCTAAAACAGCAGGGAAATGAGAAATATGATCAGCAACGAACAGAAATCATTGGGCGAAAAGGGCTATTTCACCATAGCAGAGCTGGCAAAGATCAGCGGAGTCTCCCGCCGGACGATACAGCGTGCCTGTGATAAAGGCATATTGAAACCGAGCCTGGTGGGCAACAACGACAGGAGATACTTCAGCGCAAACGACCTGATCTGGTTCAGTACAATCCAGCGCGCACAGATGCTCGGAGTCAGCCAGGAAGATTTCGAGGCTGTCATGAACGGTATGAGTATGCAGGAGGTCATCAGCAGAAACTTCGGAGAACTTCTTTACTGGCTTAAGGTACTTGAAGCAGATACCAAACCATTCAGCTACTTTTCAACGGGCAATATTGTGCAGCTTGATTTCCTCAGGACCAAATGCTACAGGTACCAGTTCGAAAAAACCGCAGGATGGGACGCAGTGATCAAGATGGTTCATGACGGCTTTGTATCCGCCATCAGGGCAGGATATACCCCTTTGAACTTTGGTATTGCCGCAAAGGTGTCTTTTTCCGGCAACGGGATTCCGGAGACGGATACTGTCGTTATAGCCGTAAAAGACCAGGATGGAGAGGACTTAATAGAACTCGGAGGAAACTCCTATTTTTACGCGGCGTGGTACGGACCGACGGACATAGAAACTGCGAAAAGCGTAAAAAACGAGTTTGACGTACTTTCGGGCTGTTCCTTATGCTCTAAAACCGAGAGAGGGCCGGTCTCAATCATAGACGCATTTGACGCCGAAGCCGAATACAGAGGATATACAACGGACGGAGATTACTATCTGTTTTTTGCCGAAGACTTTTATTCAAAAACAGATAATAACCCGGCTTTGTTCAGCACATACATGAGTGTAGGCATAAAGTGATCATTCATTAGATTAATACAGCTTGGTTCCCGGATCATATGACCGGGGACCTTTTTTATGGGCGGCGCAAGGACAGCCGCCCTTTTTCAACTGCTGGAACATCCGGCGCAGACCCAAATAATACGGTAAAAGGAAACAATAGAACGATCACAGCCGGTAACGGCAAATCGACGGCAAATACAAAATGTTACAGCAAGAGCCGGAAATGTTTCTGTGACCGGCAGCACCTGTAACGGTTTTGTGACACAAGCCGGATATAATGAAGATGTCAAAAAGAAACAGAGACATGAATGATGACACATTCTGAAAGGAGATTAAAAAAATGGATGAATTCGTAAAAGCAACCACTGAGGATCTCGAGAACGTATCCGGCGGAGCCAGCAGCAGCTACAGATATTACCTGCACACAGTCGTTAAAGGCGACACTCTCGGAAAACTCGCGACAAGATACGGTTCCACCGTGGACCTGATCTTCAACGCCAACAGCATCATCAAGGACAAGAACCTCATCCGGGTCGGCTGGAAGCTCATCATCCCGGTAAAGGTCAAATAAGTTCCGGACCATTGAAACTCAAAACGCCCCTTCGGGGCGTTTTTTGTTGCCTGTAACCGACCATGCTTTACCATCGGTCCGCGTTCCGTTATCCCTCACCGCACCGGACGCCGGCCTCCCGGAGTTTCCGGCGCAGCTCCGGCACATCGTTATGGAATACCAGGGCTTGCATCCCGAACCGGACGGCTCCTTCCGCGTTCAGACCCGCGTCGTCAATGAACAGGCATTCCCCGGGATTCAGGGAAAACCGTTCGCACAGGATCCCGTAGATACGCTGTTCCGGCTTCACGCATTTCTCGTCCGCCGAGATCACCGTTCCGTCAAAGCAGTCGCTTCCCGGAACGGACGGCCAGTAATCGTGCTGGTCAACGGCGGCATTGCTCAGAAGGTAGATCCCGTATCCGTTGGCTTTCAGTTCCCGTACCAGCTGCTCCATACCGGGAACCGGAAGGATCGGCCTCGCCCACTCGGAGACCAGCCGGCGCACATACCCGTGAAGCCGCTCCGGAAGCCTGGCGCACATGAGAGGCTCCGCCTCTTTCGGTGTCAGCGCTCCGCTGTCCAGGCAGGCCCATTCCAGTGACAGATAGACCTCCCGCTTCAGCAGTTCCCTGTCCGCCGGATCCTTCAGACCGACTCTGGAAAGGAAAATGTCCCGGTCAAAATAGATCAGAACATTCCCCATATCAAAAACGATATTCCGTATCATACTGTTTTACTCCGATCGCTTATTTCGAGATGCGGGAGTAGGTCGTTTGAACGTTCCAGCCCGTGGCGCTGGCGGATTTGGAAGACCGGTTCGCCCACAGCAGGACGCTGCTTCCCGGCTCGATGCCGTTCTCCTCCACCGTCACCGTTTCCAGAACCTTCTTCGAACCCTTGACCTCGTAGGTAAAGGTAAAGACCGCCGTCAGGTCGTAGGTATAGTCCGTATTGTTCGTCAGGCTGACGCTGACATGGTCGTAGGACTCCTCTGCATCCGGATCCTTCAGCTGTGCGGAGATATCCGCTTCAATGGCCGAAAGTCCCTCCGCGGTGTTCCTCTGGGCCTCCAGCCCGTCCACATACCGCTCCCGGAAACTCTCGTTCCCGTTTCCCACGCCGTACCCGGAATACAGGGCGTTGATCACCTCATACCGTTCCAGTTCCGCCTGCTGCCAGGCGATCTCGCTCTCGGCTCCCGTTCCTGAAAGGGAATCCAGTTCCGCGTGAAGCGCCGCGATATATCTCTGCGCCAGGGTCTTCAGTTTCCCGTCATAGAAATTCCCGTTGGCATACCGTTCCACATACCCCTGCTCCATGGTCACCAGTTTGCGCCTGTCGTTCTCCGCGGAGGAACGCATCCGCGCCACGGCGGAGGAGGTCACGCTGTCCAGAAACGCGTCATCCGTAAAACTGGAACCGGATTTCTTTCCGCTGCTCTGCCTGTAAAGCTCCGCGCTGTCCTCATAATCCTTGATCTTGGAAAAGCAGTTGGCGGCAAGGGACCAGTCCGAACTGTCCATGGCGGCCTTGCCCACGTCGTAGAGTCCCGCGGAGGCCCTCTCCCTGGAATCCTCATAGGCCAGAAGCTGGGTATACCAAAGGTATGCCGACTTGTAGTCCATGTTGTTCACCGCGTCCGACGCCATACGGTCAAGGCAGATCTGCACCCGTTCCGGGCTGTCCTTGTAATCTCCCAGTTTCTTGAACTTGACCATGGCCGCCTCATAGGAACCGCCGTTGAAAAGCTTTTCCGCCTTCCGGTAGTCGGAACTGTTGCAGCCCGTCAGGGAGAGCACAATCAGAAGCACCAGCAATCCCGCGGCAAAACGTCTCATACCAACCCTCCAGAACCAATTTTATCCATTATACCACACCGGCATGATCCCCCCGCACGGGAAAGGTCGCACAGCATATATTGTTTGTCCGGCCGCCGGGCAAAGGAAAGGAGTCTGATTGAAAAACCCGAAAACAAAATCGCGTTCTTTCCGGAAAAAACCGGGAACGCGCGTCCGGATCCGGACCGTATCCGGCCCGGTCGGACGGGGCGTACGCGCCGTCCGGACCGTTCTCCCGCCCGGAACGAAAGCAGAAGAAACCCCCGGTTCCTTCGCGGCGGATGCGCTCACCCGTCCGGTCCTTCCCCTGATCAGGAAAGCCGGGAAAGCGGCGTCCTACCGTTCCCATGCCCGGGAAGAGCGGAACCCCGGCCCGGAAGCGCCGAAAAATGCGGAATTCAAAAAAGCGGTGCTCCTCCGGAAAAAAGCGGCGTCCGCAGCCGTTGAAGATGAA
>R22__coassemble_1976_pt1 | contig 9429 bp, 7 predicted proteins | sample R22__metabat2_high_PE_038 | metagenome-assembled genome bin R22
CAGGAATCAACAGTATGCACCGCTGCCACTGTTGCATCCATAAACCCTGTATGACCAACCATATCACAGTTTGCAAAGTTCAGAATCATTACGTCATATTTGCCAGATTCAATTCGCTTGACAGCTTCGTCTGTAACCAGAAACGCGCTCATTTCAGGCTGAAGGTCGTACGTTAAAACTTTTGGAGACGGAATAAGAACCCGCTCCTCCTGATCATTCGGCTCCTCTACCCCGCCGTTGAAGAAAAAAGTAACATGAGCATATTTCTCTGTTTCAGCGATTCTGAGCTGGGTTTTTCCTTGAGATGCAAGATACTGTCCAAGGGTATTTTTGTATACTTCCGGTTTAAAAGCAACGGACAAATACTCTTCAAAGTTCTTGTCATACTGTGTCATCGAAACATAGCACACATGGAAGAACCCTTTTTTTCTTGGGAAACCGTCAAAATCCGGCAAAATGTATGCCTGACTGATTTCACGGGCACGGTCGGGACGGAAGTTAAAGAATATGATGGAATCGTTTTCCTCAACGGTGCAAACGGGTTTAGAGCCGTTTTGAACCACCGTGGGGACAATAAATTCATCGTACACTTTTTCGTCATAACTGTTTTGAACAGCTTCAACGGCTGAATCTGCTTTCAGGCCTTCTCCAAAAGTAATTGCATTGTAGGCTTTCTCGACACGGTCATAACGTTTGTCACGGTCCATGGCATAATAGCGTCCCATAACAGTAGCAATTTTGCCTACCCCGATTTCATCAAGCTTTCTTTCCAGCTGTTCAATATATCCTTTTCCACTGGAAGGCGGTACATCACGTCCGTCCATAAAACAGTGAATGAATACCTTTGAGAGTCCATTCCTTTTCGCAAGGGAAAGAATCGCATACAAATGATTCAGATGGCTGTGAACGCCGCCGTCAGAACAAAGTCCCATCAAATGAAGACTGGAATCATGCGCTTTGCAATTTTCCACCGCTTTCAACAGGGCTTCGTTTTCAAAAAAGTCGCCGTCCTCAATTGATTTAGTAATCCTGGTAAGTTCCTGATAAACGATTCTGCCTGCTCCAATGTTCAAGTGTCCGACTTCGGAATTGCCCATTTGACCTTCCGGCAAGCCGACATCGAGACCGCTGGCATTCAGGAGCGTGTGGGGATATTTGTCCCATAATTCAGATATGTTTTCAATTCCGTCTGTCAGGACGGCATTTCCGTCTTGATCTTCTCTGTATCCAAAACCGTCAAGGATAAGTAGCGCAGTCAATTTTTTCATCAATAATTAACCACCTTAGAGAAATCTTGGGCTTTCAAGCTTGCTCCTCCGATCAGACCGCCGTCTATTTCGGGCATGGACATAAGTTCGCTTGCATTGGATGGTTTCATACTGCCACCATACTGAATGCGGATTTTCGCTGCAGTATCCGGACCGTAAAGTTCAGCTAAAGTATCCCTGATGAGTCCAATCGTTTCGTTTGCATCTTCTTTAGTCGCGGTTTTGCCCGTTCCAATGGCCCAGATCGGTTCATAAGCGACAACGCATCCGGAGGCTTCCGATGCATCGATCTCAAAGAAAGCCTTCTTTGTCTGATTGGATACGATGGAACCGGTAATGCCTTCTTCACGCTGAGAAAGCGTTTCGCCCACACAGATAATTGGAGTCAAGCCGTGCTTAATCGCACACTTAACGCGGGAATTTACCGTTTCGTCGGTTTCACCAAAATACTGCCTTCTCTCACTATGTCCGATAATGACATATTCAACGCCAAGTTCCTTCAGCATGGGAGCAGCGATTTCGCCTGTAAAAGCACCCGATTCAGTCCAATGGACATTCTGAGCGCCAAGGTGGATATTGGTTCCTTTAACAGCATCAGAAACGGCGGGCAGATCAACAAAAGGCGGACAAACAACCACGTCACATTCCGCTTTTTCCACGAGAGGAATAAGCTCTTTTACAAGCTCAATTGCCTCTGAGGGAGTCATGTTCATTTTCCAGTTTCCAGCAATAATAGGTTTCCTCATTATTTTGTCCTCTTATTAATTATTTATCATTCAATGCGGCAACACCTGGCAAAACTTTGCCTTCCAGGAACTCAAGAGAGGCCCCACCGCCAGTTGAGATATGAGTGATTTTGTTGGAATATCCCATTTTCTTCACCGCGGAAGCGGAGTCTCCCCCACCCACGATAGTAACGCCTGAGCATTCCGAACACGCGCGGGCAACTTGTTTTGTGCCGTTGGCAAAAGCTTCAAACTCGAATACACCCATAGGTCCGTTCCAAACGACGGTTTTAGATTGGAGAATCTGGTCGGAATAAAGAGCTATGGTCTTCGGTCCGATGTCCATGCCCATCCATCCGTCAGGAATATTGACGTCATCGATTTCTTTTGCCTGAGCTTCCGCATCGAATTTATCAGCAACGATATGATCAACAGGCAGAAGGACTTTAACATTGGCCTTTTTAGCGTTTTCCAGAAGATCTTTTGCGTACTCAATATGTTCCTCGTCAAGAAGAGAGTTTCCAACAGAATATCCCTGTGCTTTCAAGAAGGTGTAAGCCATGCCGCCACCGATTATCAAAGCATCGCATTTTGAAAGGAGATTATCAATGACTCCGATTTTATCAGCAACTTTCGCTCCGCCAAGAATAGCAGTAAAAGGTCTTTCCGGATTTTCCAGGGCTTTACCCATGATTTCAAGTTCTTTTTCAATCAGGAAACCGGATACAGCAGGGATGTAATCGGCAACCCCTGCCGTTGAAGCGTGTGCGCGGTGAACTGTTCCAAACGCGTCGGAGACGAAAATGTCAGCAAGAGAAGCAAGTTCTTTTGCGAAAGCAGGGTCGTTCTTCTCTTCTTCCGGATAGAATCTTACATTCTCCAAAAGAACGATCTCCCCTTCTTTCATATTGGAGATAATACTTTTTGCGCTATCCCCGATCGTATCTTCTGCGAAAAGCACCTTAACGTCCGGAAGAAGTTCCTGGAGTGATTTTGCGACAGGAAGAAGCGAATATTTCTTATTAACTTCTCCCTTCGGCCTTCCGAGATGTGAGCACAAAATTACTTTGGCATTGTTTTTAAGCAGATACTCAATCGTGGGAAGTGCTGCAACAATACGTTTATCGTCGGAAACATTTCCGTTTTCATCAATCGGAACATTGAAATCAACCCGAACGAGAACTTTTTTTCCGTTCACTTCAATATCTTTCACAGTTTGCTTATTCATGTTCTACCTCTTTCTGCAATAATTTTTAAATTTGAACATCAAATAGTTATCCGCTTTAAGTACTTAATAGGACTTTGCAAAATAATACCTGTATTTGGCCGGTTTACCGCAGTGCACACAAACCGCATTTGTACATGGACCTTTGGAATCAAGCGGCATACAACGGGTCGTGGCTCCTGTTTCTGATTTGATCTGCTCTTCACATTCAGTGTCACCGCACCAGTCGGCCATCACAAAGCCGGTCTGAACTGCTTCGGAAAACTGTTCAAAATCCACACATTCAACAGTTTTTTTCTCTCTGAAGGAAAGTGCTTTCTGATACATTCCATCGTGGACGGACTGCAGCAGATCTTTGACGGACTGTTCCAGCCCATTCATGGACAGCGTGGCTTTTTCCAGAGAATCGCGGCGTACTACAACGACCTGATCATTTGCAATGTCGCGTGGACCGATCTCAATCCTGACCGGAACACCTTTCATTTCCCACTCGTTGAACTTCCATCCTGGAGATTGGTCACGGTCATCCATATCAGCACGAATTCCGGCTTCTTTCAAACGTTTAAGGAGTTCTTTCGCCTTATCAAGCACGCCTTCTTTATGCATTGCTACAGGAACAATAATTGCCTGTATTGGTGCTACTTTCGGCGGCATGACCAGACCGCGGTCATCTCCGTGGACCATGATGATTCCGCCTATCATCCTTGTGGAAACGCCCCAGGAAGTAGTATAGCAGTTTTCCAGTTTCCCTTCCCTGCTCAAATACGTAATATCATAGGCTTTTGAGAAATGATCGGAAAGGTTATGACTGGTTCCCATTTGAAGCGCTTTTCCGTCCTGCATCATAGCTTCCAGCGTATAAGTCGCGTATGCTCCGGCAAACTTTTCTTTTTCGCTTTTTCTTCCGCAGATTACCGGAATGGCCAGAACATTTTCCATGAAATCACGGTATGTCATCAACTGCTGCATGGTCTCGTTTTGAGCCTCTTCAAATGTTTCATGGGCGGTATGACCTTCCTGCCAAAGGAATTCGCTTGTGCGAAGGAACGGTCTTGTGTTCTTTTCCCATCTGACAACATTGCACCACTGGTTCAGCAGGAGCGGCAAATCCCGGTAGGACTGTATCCATTTGCTGTACATAGAGCATATTATGGTTTCACTGGTTGGACGTACGCAAAGACGCTCGGTCAGCAGTTCTGAACCGCCATGGGTGACCCATGCTACCTCGGGTGCGAAACCTTCAACATGTTCGGCTTCTTTTTTCAAAAGGCTTTCTGGAATAAATAAAGGAAAGTATGCGTTTTGGTGCCCTGTTTGTTTAAATCTTGAATCTAATTCATTCTGAATCAGTTCCCACACGCGGTATCCGTAAGGACGGATAACCATGCATCCGCGCACATCGGAATAATCCACCATTTCTGTTTTGATAATGACATCCGTATACCACTGAGGGAAGTCTTCGCTTCTTGATGCTATTTGTGTTACAAATCCGTCTGCATTATTTTTGCTCATTATTTACGATATCTCCTGTTTTAATTATTTCATCCAATAAATCGTCAAGACTGGTTTCTTCACTGCATCCTGAGACAATTTCAGACACTTTGGGAATCATGTCGGAAGTTTCGTCCGGGAATTGTGAATCAGATGGTTCATGGCCAATATTGAAATCCTGTTCGGTAGGTTCTGGTTCTTCGGGGACGTCTCTCATTTGTATTCTGTAGATGTTATGCATGACGGATGAAGGTGTGTAGTCTTCATTGAACTCCTCCTTCAACACATCTAAATCTATACCTTTGAAAGCGTCGGTTTGTTTGTTTAAAAAATCAGCGTACATCTGAGAATTGTTATATGCTTCTTTGGCAGAATTTTCAAGCAAAGCACGAAAACGGTTTAAAGTGTCTTTGCTGGTTTTTATTATGCGTTCAACATCTTCAACAGTCTGTTTACGCTTATTATTTGCTTTTTCCAGCATATCATTGCTTGTTTTTTGGGCATCGGAAATAATCTCATCTGCTTTTTTTTCTGCATCCATGATAATGCCGGAGGCTTTGGCCTCTGCATCCGATATCAATTCGATTGTGTCATCTCCCAGTTTAGTGGCGGTCTCGGAAACTTGTTTTTCACGTTGCTCATAATTCTGAATCAAGTTATCCTGAATATTAATGCATTCTTCCAGCTGCCTGATTCTTTCCTCTAATGATGAGATTTTTTCCAAAAGTTCCTTGCTTTTCATTGATAATACCCCTATTTATCAAATATCCAACTTAATATCCTTGTCAATCATGGGTTCGTATCCCATATGCCTATACCCGTCGGGCAAAACTATTCTGCCTCGGGGCGTCCTTGCAAGAAAACCTATTTGAAGGAGATATGGTTCATAAACATCTTCAATCGTTGTCGCATCCTCCCCTGTTGATGCAGCAAGCGTGTCGAGTCCGACAGGTCGTCCGGAAAAACGGGTTATCATAGTTTCAAGCATTCTCCGGTCAACTGAATCAAGTCCGAGAGAATCAATAGAAAGCATTTCCAACCCTTCTTTAGCTCCGCTTAAAGTTATTTCGCCCTCTGCTCTAACTTCACAGTAATCGCGTACTCTGCGTAACAGCCTGTTTGCAATTCGCGGAGTTCCGCGTGACCGGGAAGCTATTTCTTTGGCTCCTTCTGCATCAACAGCGATATTGAGAATATTCGCACTCCTGTTAATGATCTGGATCAATGAATTCAGATCATACAGCTCAAACTGCTCTTTGATTCCAAACCTGTCTCTCAGTGGAGAAGAAAGGAGTCCCATTCTGGTTGTGGCGCCAACCAAGGTAAAACGAGGAAGATCTATTCGCAAACTTCTTGCAGAAGGACCTTTTCCAATCACGATATCAAGAGCATAATCCTCCATTGCGGAATAAAGGACTTCTTCAACAGAAGAATTTAATCTGTGAATCTCATCGATAAAGAGGACATCTCCCTCGGACAAGTTTGATAAAATGGATGCTAAATCTCCACCATGCGTAATAGCGGGTCCGCTGGTGATTTTGAAAGCGCTGCCCATTTCGTTTGCTATTATTTCGGCTAACGTGGTTTTACCAAGACCCGGGGGGCCGTATAACAAAGTGTGGTCCAGGGATTCCGAACGTTTCTTCGCAGCTTCAATATAAATCCGAATATGGTTCTTAACACCGTCCTGACCAATGAATTCGTCAAGAAAGTGTGGACGAAGGTTTACTTCCGCCTTGACATCCTCTTTTTTCATTGAAGAAGAAATGATCCGTTCTTCCATAATACTTTCCTCAGTTTGATAACTGCTTCAATGCGGCTTTTATGAGATCTTCAACTGTGCCGGCATCTTTGACGGAGGTTACAGCTTTTGATGCAGAAAGGCCGTCAAAACCCAAAGCAACCAAAGCTTCTACGGCGTCCGAAATCATGTTGTATCCAATGTTCTCCAAGTTTGTATTTACCACTGTAGTGCCTGATACTTTTTCTTTTAATTCAAGAATCAACCGTTGCGCTGTTTTCTTACCAAGACCAGGTACAGAACTAAGTGCGGTAGCATTCTCGGTGAGAATGGCTGTGTTGATATCATCGGGCGTCAGATAACTTAAAATGGAAGTTGCAAGCTTTGGACCGATCCTAGAAATCGAATTCAATTGCTTGAAAGTTTCTTTTTCTTCCGTAGAATAAAAACCATACAAAGAAACAGCACCGTCAGTAATATAAAGATAGACATAAATCTTGGCTTCCGAATCAACAGTATAATGATTCAAAGTGTTTCTGCTACAAAAGACTTCGTATCCAATACCGTTCACATCCAAATAAATCCGGTCAGAAAAAATATCTGTAATATTTCCTTTAAGAAAAGCAAGCATTGATGAACCTCATTTAATCAAGTACTGAGCCCTGTAAGGAGGACTAATATTGTATAAACACAAAGCACATGCTAAAGCATCGGCCGCGTCGTCCGGCTTTGGCTTCTCTTTCAAATGCAGAATCATCTGAACCATTTGCTGGACAGCTTTTTTATCGGAGCTTCCGCTTCCGGTAATGGAAAGTTTTATCTGCATGGGAGTAAATTCATACAGCGGCTTTCCGCTTTGCTGAGCAGCAAGTAAAGCAACGCCTCTTGCTGCTCCGACAGGAATGGCCGTCGTAATATTGTGATAGAAAAACAACTCTTCAAATGCAATATAATCAGGTTGAAAGGTTTCACACAAAAACACGACACCATTATATGTTTTTTCAAGTCGTTCCGGGAATGCAGCATCCGGGAATGTCTCGATTACTCCGAAATCTACCGGTCGTATGTTGTTCCCTTCGTCTTCGATTATGCCGTACCCAAGCAAAGCATAACCCGGATCAATACCTAATATCTTCAATATAAACCTCTATTAATGCAATCATAAAATTATAACACCATTAGACTGAGTATGTAAAATTATGCATACCCTTCCTTATACAATCCATATGAATACCTGTTCAAATAAAAGGGATTCTTTAAGAATACTTTTCAACCAATTCGTTGATATATGAATCGGACAGTTTGAAATATGTTTTTAAATTATCAAGTGCATCCGAAGGCCGGCTTCCCAGCCGCTTTCTCAGAGTATTGATATTCTCCTCCCATTCAGACATGGTTCCCGGATGACCCCAGCGCTCAATGTGACGCTTCATTTCAGGGCGGATTTCTTCGACCATCTCATCTAAGACCTTGTTCAATTCAGCAGTTGAAAATTGCGTGCAAATAAGTTGAACATATCTTTCAATAAACTGTGTTCTCCAGGTTTTGTTCTTTTTCAGGCCTACAAAGACATCGAGGTTTGTCAAGGAACCGTCATGAGACGGAATACCTGATTCTGAAAAATATGCCGGAAGGAGATTCCTTTTTGAACTGCTTGCTGCATTAAACCCGAAATCCAGATCATAAAATACAGGACGCCAACGCACCTGATTATCCTTGGTATGCCAGAATTTTTGATTAAACATATCAGAATTGATAATAAAAGTTTGAGCGATTATGTAATCAGTACAGTAATCGGAATCTACCATCGTCAAATACTCGGCAAAAACGCCATCATCGGATAGATTCGCGTTTCTGCCCATAGCTCTGGCGTCCAAATAACCTTTGCTGGAACCTTTTAAGGCATACTCATTTCTTTTGACAAAATCAACGTCTTCCTTGTTAACACCGTAATGCGTAACAAGATAATCAGCATTTAATTCCTCATTTAAATCATACAGACCCCAATATGAACCGTTAATATAAACCGCAACCGGACGCGTTGCAGCATAATCAAGATTCATACCGCGAACGATTCGGGAACAAAAAGAGTCACGGATTCTGCATGTATCATAATCTTGACCGCTGTTTCGAATGACCAAAGAATAAAACGTTGTATATTTACAATCATCAAAAAACGGATAGGTAACGCTTTTCTGTCCGTAACCTCCACGGAAACTGAAAGAAAAGGATTTCTGCCTGTAGGATACAGTCCCCTGCCCCTTTGCTTTCATTCCTGCAGAGAAATTAATACCAAGTTCCCCGTCTGATGTGTAATACGAAGCACGTGCGAGATACTCAGGCTTGTGAGTTTTTGAAGCACTGCTTACCTTCTTAAAGCCGGCCGGATCAATGGCAACGGCCAGCACCGGGATCGTGTGCTTTTCACCAAATAAAAACGTCTGATAAACAATATCGCTGTTTAGAAGATTCTGACTGACGGCAACTGCTTTTATGACCGTATTGGAAGAGATTTGAATGGGACCGGTGTACATCTCAGAATCTTCAGAAGGATCGCTCCCGTCAAGCGTATAGTAAATCTGAGAGTTTTCCGTGGAGCTTTGCAGTGACAAGGAGAAGGATTTATCGCAATATAGATCAGTGCAGGAAAGCACGGGATTTGAAACATATCCGGTGTAAAATGCCGAATCATTTTTCTTTCCGCGTGTAGGGTGCAAAAAAAACACCCTGTTACCTTCTGTATCGTTCTCAATTCTTCCGCTGGAAAACCCGGGACGCAAATATCCAGAAGAAAAAGTATCAATAACGATACCTTCGTTATCCGAAAGAATCAAACGTTCTCCGCTGGACGATACAGAAAAAGCTTTGCTGTCAGGTGATTCAGAAAGCGAATTGACATCAACAACGCAATACCCGCCTGCGGGTATATTCGCATTTTCGGAAATAGTCCACTTGACCGGATTGTCATAAGTATCAGAC
>R22__coassemble_1977_pt1 | contig 9427 bp, 11 predicted proteins | sample R22__metabat2_high_PE_038 | metagenome-assembled genome bin R22
ATCCGCCAAAGGCTGCCGTCCCTTCTGTGTTTTCCACCACAGGTCCGGCGAATCCCCGTCCTGACTGTTGAACCGGAAAACCAGCGTTTCCTCGAATGGTTCCTCAAACCTGCTTAACACCCTGATCGGGTTCCGGTTGTCCTCCAGAGAGTCCCGGAAACTGTGAGCGCGTATCCCGACCGCCTTCACGTCCTTTCTGACATGTTCCGATTCCAGCCGGATCCCCCATGCGGGAACAAATACGGTGTGATCGTCCACGTATTCCGCCGCCTGTATGTTTTTGCAGCCGGTCATTTTTGCCGCAATGACAGAGCCGGGGTCCGCTAAGAGTTCCCTTGAATTCGCGTGTGCCACGATCTCCCCGTTGTCCATCAATGCGGTGGAATCGCACAGATAATAAGCCTCGTTCCTGTTATGGGTGACCTCAACGGCGATTCCGCCGAATCCGATCAGGATCTCCCGCATGTCAACCATCAGTTTCTCCCTAAGATGCGTATCCAGTGCCGAAAACGGCTCATCCAGCAGAATGGCTTCCGGATCACTGACCAGAATCCTCGCCAGTGCGGTCCGCTGCTGCTGTCCGCCCGATATCTGCGACGGAAAGCGGTCCTCCGTTCCCTCCAGTCCCATCAGACGGATCATTTTACGAAGCACATCCTCTTTCCGGGACTTGTCTTTTTCCCTGTGAAGTCCGCAGAGGATATTCTGCCGTACAGTCATATTCGGAAACAGCGCGTAATTCTGGAACAGATATCCCACACGCCGTTCCTGCGGTTTGACATTGATCTTTTTTTCGCTGTCAAAAAGTGTTCTTTCGTTCAGGACGATCTTTCCGGAATCGGGAGTCTCCACCCCGGCGATACATTTGAGCGTCATGCTCTTTCCGCAGCCGGAGGGTCCGAGGATCGCGGTGATCGAGTCTGTTTCCAGACGGACCTGTAAAAGAAAGTCCCCCAACTGCTTTCTGATATCCACAAAGAGGCTCATGCGGCAGTCCCTCCGTTTCGGTTCTTCCTTTCAAGGAGATTGACGGAAAGCAGCACGACGGCGGATATCCCGATATTCACCAGCACCCAGATCAGGGCGTTACGCTCGTCGTTGGTCCTCCAGTACTGATAAACGGAAGTGGAAATGGTGGCCGTCCTTCCGGGCGTATAACCGATCAGCATGCTCGTGGCTCCGTATTCTCCCAGAGACCTCGCAAATGCCAGCACGACCCCAGCAAGGATCCCCTGCTTGCAGTAAGGCATCCGGATGCGCCAGAAAATAAAGCTGTTGGAAAGTCCCAGCGTCTGCCCGGAATAAGCCAGCGTATCGTCAAAACTCTCAAAAGCTCCGCGGGCAGTCCGGTACATCAGCGGAAAGGATACAACCGCGGCGGCAAGTATTCCGCCATACCATGTCATGACAAAGCGAAATCCCACGGAATCCAGCAGCATCCCCAGCGGACGCTTGACCCCGAACACCAGCAGCAGCAAATAACCGCAGACCGTGGGCGGAAGCACCATGGGAAGTGTCAGAACGACATCCAGTATTCCTTTTACGATCCTTGGCAGTTTTGCCACGTAATAGGCCAGGAGTATCCCGGTAAAGAAAACGATCACGCTGCTGATTGCGGCGATTCTCAAAGAGTTCCAAAGCGGATACCAGTCCATCCGATTCCTTCCTTCTGTCATAAAGAGCCGCGGACGGCAATCCGCCCGTGGCATGTAATTCCGTTACGGTGCGACGAAACCGACTTCCTGGAATACAGCCATAGCTGTATCGCTCTGCAGAAATTGGATATACGCGTTCGCGGCATCCTGTTTCGCACTTGTGTTGATAACGCATGCCGGATACACGATCCGTTTGCACATATCTTTCGTCGCCTGGTCGATCACCTTCAATCCGGCGGAAAACGCGTCCGTGCAGTACACGATGCCCGCGTCAACGCTTGATTCGGAGATCTGTGTCGTCACTTCTTTCACATTTGTTCCGTAAGTGATCTTGCCTGCCTTGGCAAGTTCTTCCTCGTTCAGTTCATAATGTTCCAGGATCTGCTGCGTATACTGCCCGACCGGAACATCGCTGTTGCCCATGCAGAACAAAATGTCCTCATTCTTCATTTTCTCCGCCCAGTCATCAAATCCTTTCAAATCCCTGGGATTGGAATCCGGAACGCAGAGAACCACCTTGTTCTCCAGCAGGTCCACACGGGATCCCTGCAGAACCAGATCCAGTCCTTCCTCATTGCCGGAATCCGCGTCCTTGGAACCGTCCAACTGGTTGACCTGTTTCTGTCCCGCGGAAATAAAGACATCACACTCCGCGCCTTCCTGGATCTGCGTTTTCAATGTTCCGGAAGAATCAAAGTTGAAAACCAGTGTTACGTTCGGAACAACCTCTTTGTAGGCGTCCTGCAGTTTCTGCAGTGTCTCCGTCATGGAAGCCGCCGCGAACACGATCAGTTCCACGGGCTCCTCCGCAGGTTCTTCAGCGGGCTCCTCCACCGGCTCACCCGCCGGAGCGGGTGCCTCCGTTGCCTCTACTGCCGCAGCCTCCACAGGCTGTTCCGCCGCCGGGGCGGTCTCTATTGTTCCGCACGCGATAAAGCATACCGCAAACAATAACCCCGTCACAATTGATACTGTTTTTTTCATGGTCAATTTCTTTCCCTCTCATTATTCGTTTGCTCTATATAACGGGAGGGCCCTTCCCGATATATACACTCTTTTACTGCCTTGCGCAGTCCTGAACGGTATTTCTCAGCATATCCAGCGCATGCGGAATCGCTTCCAGAAACGCGTCCATGCTCTCCGAAACAGCTTTGGGACTCCCCGGAAGATTCACGATCAGCGTGTGTTTCCGGATAACGGATACTCCCCTGGACAGCATGCCCCTGGGCGTAATGGTCATGGAATGCGCCCGGATCGCCTCCGCGATCCCCGGAACATTTCTTTCGCAGGCGAGCATGGTCGCTTCCGGTGTCAGGTCTCTCGGCGTAAAGCCGGTCCCCCCGGTAGTCAGGATCAAATCCACATCCGTCTCATCGCACAGCCGCACAAGTTCCTGAAGAAGCGGCTCGATCCCGTCGGGCAAAAGCGTCCGGCAGACGATCTCATACCCCGCCTGCGTCAGGCGTTCCGCAATGACCGGTCCTGAAACATCCTCCCGCTCGCCGGCAAATCCCTTGTCCGACAGCGTGATCACCGCAGCGCGGTACGGTTTCTTCTCTTCCATGATCCTACCCTCCGATCTGCGCCATAAGTTTTTTCTCGGAAATTTCATCCTCTTTTTCGAAGCAATGCTGCTCCGGTTTGGACAGAATGCATTCCCGTATCGCTTCCAAAAGTTCCGCGTCCGGTGTGCCTTCGCGGAGCATCCTGCCCAATTCGATCCCCGTGTCATAGCAAAGACACGGTTTCAGGCATCCCGTACTGGTCAGACGGACTCTGTTGCATTTTTCGCAGAATTTATGGGATACCGCATCTATGAGTCCCACCGGTGCCGACAGTTCTCCGCTCTCATAGTAATGTGCGGGTCCGTATCCGTTCTTTCCACCGGCCGGACGCAGGTCCGGATACAGTTTCCGGATCATATCAAGCAGTTTTTCAGGGCACATCCCTTCCGATTTCTTTCCGTATCCGATGGGCATAAGCTCGATAAAGCGTACCGGTATCCCGTCCCTGCAGAATTGCAGCAGTTCCGGAATCGTAGAAGCCGTTTCTGAAAGAAGCACCGCGTTGATCTTGACGGGGATCCCCGCCTCACGGGCTGCAGCGATTCCTTTTCTGGCTGTCTCCACTGTTCCCGGCACGCCGGTGATCGACTCCGCGGTCTCCTCATCCGTCGTATCAAGACTGACATTGACAGAATCCAGTCCCGCTTCTTTCAGTTCTTTCGCCCACATCCCGAGCAGTGTCCCGTTTGTAGTCATGGAAACAGTCTCTATCCCGGGGATCTTTTTCAGTTCTTTAATAAACCCGGCAGCACCTTTCCGGACAAGAGGCTCTCCTCCCGTGATCCGGACATGACGGATCCCAAGCCCGGCCATCAGTTCCGCCAGATGCAGAATCTCCTCGTACCGGAGAACGTCCTCATGGGTCACGCTGTGGACATCCCTGGGCATGCAGTACCTGCACCTGAGGTTGCACCGGTCCGTAATGGATATTCTCAGATAGTCGATCTCTCTTCCGCGGTTATCCCTCATTTGTTCTCTCCATAGTAAAAATCGCCGCTCTTCCCGCCATGCTTCTCCAGAAGATGCACGCCGTTGATTTCCATTCTCTTGTCCACGGCCTTGCACATGTCATATACCGTCAGCAGTGCGATCTGAACACCGGTAAGCGCCTCCATCTCAACACCCGTTTTCCCGTCGCAGGAAACAGTGCATTTCGCCTCGATCTGGCAGCTCTCAGGGAGCATGGTAAACTCCAGGGAAACCTTGTTCAGAATCAGTGTATGGCAAAGCGGGATCAGGTCACTGGTCCGTTTGACACCCATGATACCGGCGGTCTGCGCCACAGCCAGCACGTCTCCTTTTTTCATCCTCCCTTCTGCCACGGCATCATAGCATTCCCGGCTCATCCGGATCTTGCCGATCGCCACCGCCGTGCGGGAAGTAATGTCCTTTCCTCCGACATCCACCATAACGGCATTCCCGTTTTCATCGATATGCGTAAAGCTCATGATATCCCCCTCAGTATGTCCATCCGGCAAAGCCGCAGTTCGGGTAATGGCACACCGGGCAGTTCAGGCAAAGACCTCCGTTTCCAAGCCCGTACAGCATTTCCTTTGTGACCGGTGTATCGGAAAGAAGGAAAGGCAGTACCAGGTCGAAAATCGTTCTCCTGGCGTACATAACACACCCGGGAAGCCCGATAACCGGACGGCCGTCCCCGTTGTAGGACAGCAGGAACATTGCTCCGGGAAGGACCGGAGCGCCGTAGGATACGATATTCACGCCGGAATTCTTGATTGCCAGCGGTGTCCGGTCATCCGGATCCACGCTCATTCCGCCGGTGCAGATGACCATGTCCATTCCGGCATCCAGCATTTTCCGGATGTAGCCGGTGATCTTCTCGTGATCATCGTCCGATACCTCATGCATTCCCAGTTCCGCTCCGAATTCCGACATCTTCTCCATGATGACCGGAGAAAACTCATCCTTGATCCTCTTGTGGTATACCTCGTTGCCGGTGGTGATAAGACCGTACTTCTTCTTTTTCAGCGGTATCAGACGGAAAATAGGTTCCGGCCCGGATACGGCCTCCGCCTCCTCCATTCTTTCCTTGTCGATTACAAGGGGGATCACCCGCATTCCGCCCAGCTTATCGCCTTTTTTGACCGGCGTTCCGGATATCCTCGTGGCGATCATCATATCCCCCAAGGCATTGATCCGGTTCAGACGCTGCAGGTCCGCAAGGAAAAGCCCGTCCTCCTCGGCGATCAGTTCGATCTTTCCCTCCTTGGGTTCGGTGGCTTTCATATGCTCGTTTTTGCAGATACGGCAGAGGATCTCCGCCGCCTCATTCTCGTGGAGCCGGGTCTCGTCCATTTCCCAGATATAGATATGGTCTTTCCCGACGCTCAGCAGAACCGGGATGTCCTCCTCTGTGATCACATGCCCTTTGCGGAACACGGCATCCTTTGTAACGCCCTTGATGATCTGTGTAATGTCATGGCAGAGGATCTGCCCGACCGCTTCCTCCGTCCGGATCAGTTTCATGTCCTATCCTCCAGTTCCTGAAATTATCTATTGAAAATCTGTCCTGCGTATTCTTTTTCGTCCTGGTCGTAGGCGGAAAAACTCTCCAGAAAGCGCTCACCTTTTTCCGTGAGCCGCGCACTTCCGCCGTTGGACCCGCCTTGGACTCTGTCCACCAGTTGGAAACCCAGTTCCTTTTCCATATTCCGGATCATTTTTCTTCCTTTGGAATAGGAAACTCCAATCGCCTGGCAGGCTTCCAGCACCGATCCTCTGGATTTGACACCGAGCAAAAGCTGTCTCGGTCCGGGACCGAAAAAAAGTTCCTTTCCGGTCAGCCGGATCGTGATCTGTTCCCTGATCGCTTCCCGGTCCCTGTCTCCGGTCTCCACCAGGCGGACCTGCTCCGGAACGCTTTCAAAATATCCTTTTATTCCGAGGGGTCCCGTATAGGAAAGGAGCCTCTCCGCCGTTTTCCGTCCGAATCGGACCGGATGCCCGCGCAGCCCGTCCGTCACGGGAATGCAGATCTCTCCTTCCGCATCCAGAAGGCTTTTCACGGTTTCAAGCCCGTTTTCCCGGATGCATACGGGTGTAAACAGAATCCCGTCAAAACCATTCCCCAGGGCGGACAACCCGTTTTTCAGGGAAGCGAGCATATCCTGTTTGTCATAATCCGGATCATGGATCAGGGTAACCGTCCCGTCCGGAAATTCCGCCCGGACTTCATCCTCCATCCAGCCCGTCAGAACAAAAACACTTTCCATCCCCGCCTTCAGGAACATATCCGCGGTCCTCCGAACAAGAGAGACACCGCTGATTTTCTGAAGAGGCCGGAAAGCTCCGCTGTTTTTCGCGCAAAAGGATGCAAGAATGATGGCCGCTGTCCGCATATTGATCTCCAAGCGAATGTTTTTTCAAAACCACTCGAGAAAGATTATAGCATATATACAGAATGTTTCAACCTCAAAACAGCACAAAATGTCTCTTTATAAAAAAGAAAAGCGGGAAAATCCCGCTTGAGTTGCAATATCCGGGTCTCGGATGATCACATCTTTTCCGGCTCCCCGTAATCCTTTCCGAATGTGTCCACGCGGACGCTCTTCATCTTCTGCTCTTCCACCGGACGGTCGTTTGCTCCGGTCCTGCACCCGGCGATCCTGTCCACGGCATCCATTCCGGAGATCACTTTCCCGAAAGAAGCGTAGTCATTGTCCAGAAACGGCGCATCCTCGTGCATAATGAAAAACTGGCTCCCCGCGGTGTTATACGCCATCTCCGGGAAATAGGGGTTTCCCTGTCTCGCCATGGAAATGACGCCCCGCTCGTGCAGCAGATCGTTTTCCACATTGTTATTGCCGAATTCTCCTTTGATCTTGTATCCGGGACCGCCCATTCCCGTGCCGTCCGGATCTCCCCCCTGGATCATGAAACCGGGGATCACGCGGTGAAATATCACGCCGTCATAAAATCCGGAATTTGCCAGGCTGATAAAGTTCGCCACCGTATTCGGCGCTTTGTCCGGGTAAAGTTCCACTTCGATACGGTCTCCGTTTTCCATTGTGATCGTCGCGATCGGATTCCTGTCTTCCATTTTCTCCTCCTGTTATTTTCTTCAGCTGTTTTCCAGCATGTATTTCGCTTTCAAAATCGCGGTCTGTGTTTTCCCGTCCGGTATTTCACCCGCAAGTACCATGGAAACAAGTTTTTGAAGCGGGATGCGTTCCGTGTTCAGGAACTCATCCTCATCCAGGTTCTGTCCCCCAAACTTCAGGCCTTTTACCAGATACATCCAGATGACCTCATCGGTATACGCTACGGAAGGGTAATATTTGCCCATTTCAATCAGCTCTGCCGCTTCAATCCCCGTTTCCTCCCGAAGTTCCCGTTCCGCAGCTTCCAGAGGCGTCTCTCCGGGATCGATCTTTCCCGCCGGAGCCTCCAGCATGACGGTATGGAACGGATAACGGAACTGCCGCACCATGATCACCTCGTTCTGTTCCGTCACCGGGACAAGACATACGGCACCGTTATGCTTGAGATATTCCCTTGTCGCGGTCTTTCCGTTCGGAAGCAGTACCTCGTCAACAAACGCGTGCAGAAGCACTCCTTTGAATACTTCTTTTGAGGATATCCCTTTTTCCGTCAGATCCATCTCTTTCCCTTTCCACGGATCAGCCAACGTGATCCGTTTTGCTCTAAATAATGGCTTTCCCGTTCTTCAGCTGCGCAAAAGAAGAACATCCGCAGAGGGTATGCAGGCGTTAACGGCCTGACTCATCGGAAAACAGTTCCTCTTTTTTCCGGAGAATATGCAGCAGCGGAATGCCGATGAGATAACACGGAACCGCTTCTCCCGCGCCGGTAACCAGTATCAGCAGAATCAGGTGCAGCTGGACTTTGTAGACATAGTGCAGGAGGATGCCGATGACCAGGGCATTCACCAGAATAGTCGGAAGCGGCAGCAACCAGTCCGAGATCTTCTTTTTTGCCAGAACCCGGGTCAGAACAGCGGCAAAAAGCGTTGCCAACGATCCGAAAACAACATCCAAAGCGGGGGCGCCTGTCAGAATACTGGAAAGCATACACCCCACAAACAGCCCCGGAACCGCCGACCCTGTCAGGCAGGGCAGAATACAGAGTCCCTCGGAAATACGGCATTGAAATGCCCCGTACGAAATCGGGGCAAGAATAATGGTCAGAACCGCATAGACCGCCGCTATGACAGCGGCTCTGACCACATAACGTATTTTCACTTTCCTAAGAACCGTTCGATCTCTTTCAGTCCGCCACGGTAGATCTCGTCCTCATCAACGGTAAGAACTATGCCGTCCCGGACCGTTTCAACACCGTTCACGTAGACCAGATCCGCCGGCTGGTTGTATCCGACTGTTCCGAACAGATTCGTCGGATCGTATTCCGCGCAGAGCATCACAGCTCTGTCACGCCGGATGGCAAACAGGTCCGCCGCCTTCCCCTCCGCGATCTGTCCGATATCGTTTCTGCCGAGCAGTTTGGCGCTTCCACGGGTCGCCATCTTCAGAAGATCGTAACCTGTCGGAGCCTTGTCTCCGGAAGTCAGACGGTGGAGCAGATACGCAACACGCATCTCGCTCATCATGTTGCTGGCGTCGTTGGACGCGCTTCCGTCCACTGCAAGTCCTACCGGAACGCCAAGTTCCAGCATTTCCGGGATACGGGCGACACCGCTGGAAAGCTTCATATTGGAGCAGGGATTGTGCGCAACACCTGTCTGTGTACGGGCTAATTCCCTGAGTTCCTCGTCGTTGAAATGAATCCCGTGCGCATAAAATACGTCCGGCCCGGTCCACCCCAGCGTTTCCATATACGCATAGGGACGCATGCCGAATCTCTCCAACGTGTAATTTTCCTCATCCTTTGTTTCGCACAGATGCGTGTGCAAACGGACACCGTACTGCCTGGCAAGGACTGCACTCTCCCGAAGAAGATCCGCAGAAACGGAAAACGGCGAGCAGGGTGCCAGAACGATCTGCCGCATGGAAAACTCGCTAGGATCATGCCACTGCTCAATGAGCCTGGCACTGTCCTTCAATATCTCGTCCACGCTCTGGACAACGCTGTCCGGGGGAAGCCCTCCGTCTTTTACGGACAGGTCCATGCTTCCTCTGGAAGAATGCATCCTGATCCCGAGCCTGTCGGCAGCCTCAAACTGGGCTTCGATAAGTCAGTCCGCATTTGCCGGGAAAACATAGTGATGGT
>R22__coassemble_1982_pt1 | contig 9396 bp, 8 predicted proteins | sample R22__metabat2_high_PE_038 | metagenome-assembled genome bin R22
CTTTCCAGAAGGAAAGCCCTGAAGATCTCCCAGGCAAAGCTTTCCGAAGCCACCGGCATCCACCGGGGGCTTCTCTCCCGTCTGGAGGCGGGCACCTTCCTGCCTTCCGTGGAGCAGCTCCAGTCCCTGGCGGACGTTCTCGGCTTCGATATCACGGACCTGTTCCTGGAGGAATCCGGTTCCGGTCTTCTCCCCGCTCCCGTTCCCTGCCGCGTCGCGGTGGCGGGCACGGGCTACGTGGGTCTCTCCCTGGCGGTCCTTCTTTCCATGCACAATCCGGTGACGGCGGTGGACATCCTTCCGGAAAAGGTGGAGATGATCAACCGGTTCGAATCCCCGATCCGGGATGAATACATTGAAAGATATCTGTCCGAGGCAAAGAGCGGAAAGCGGGAACTGCGGCTCAGCGCCACCGCGGACGCGGAAAAGGCTTACGCGGACGCGGATCTCATCGTGATCGCCGTGCCCACGAACTACGACCCGAAGCTGAACTTCTTTGACTGCTCCGCCGTGGAAAGCGTGCTGGGCGCGGTCCGGTCCGCTACGGCCGGAAGGGAAAAACAGCCGGTCATCGTGATCAAGTCCACGGTCCCCGTCGGATACACGGCCAGGATCCGGGAAGAACTGGGCATGGACAACATTCTCTTCAGCCCGGAGTTTCTGCGGGAATCCAAGGCCCTGTACGACAACCTCTATCCCAGCCGGATCATCGTGGGATGCGAAAAAAACAACGAGGACGCCGCCCGCGCCTTCGCCGCCCTGCTGAAACAGGGCGCCCTGAAGCCCTCCGTGGAAGTCCTGCTCATGTGGACCACCGAAGCGGAAGCCACAAAGCTCTTCGTCAACACCTATCTCGCTCTCCGGGTCTCCTACTTCAACGAGCTGGATACCTACGCGGAAGTAAAGGGTCTGGAGACCGCGCCGATCATCCGGGGCGTCTGCCTGGATCCCCGGGTGGGAGACTATTACAACAATCCCTCCTTCGGCTACGGCGGATACTGCCTGCCGAAGGACACAAAGCAGCTTCTGGCCAACTACAGGGACGTGCCCGAGAACCTGATCCAGGCCATCGTGGAAAGCAACCGGACCAGAAAGGATTTCATCGCGGACCGGGTGCTGGAGATCGCCGGCATCTACGGAAACAGCGAGTCCTTCTCCGAGGACAAGGAGACCGTGCAGAAGGGCGTGGTCGTCGGGATCTACCGCCTGACCATGAAGAGCAACAGCGACAACTTCCGCCAGTCCTCCATCCAGGGCGTCATGAAGCGGGTCAAAGCCAAAGGCGCCTCCGTGGTCATCTATGAGCCCACCCTGAAGAACGGAAGCACCTTCTTCGGCAGCCGGGTCGTCAACGATCTTCCGGAGTTCAAGAAAATGTGCGGCTGCATTCTGGCGAACCGCTACCACTCCGATCTGGACGACGTGCGGGAAAAGGTCTATACCCGCGACCTGTTCCGCAGGGACTGATCCCCTCCGTTTCCAACCCGTAATATCCGGAACGTGCTTGTAACACGTTCCTTTTTTGATTAATATGGAAAAGAAAAAAACGGAAGTCCACTTCCGTACGGAGGATATTAAGATGGAAACAGCGCCTGTGGAAAAGAAAAACAGCAGACCGCCCTTCGGGTCCCACGAATACTCCTTCTGGAGACTGGTCCTGTTCATTCTGGTGGGATTCGTGGGAGGGTCCCTGATCGGGGGTCTTCTTGCCTACCCGGTCACCGTCCTTCTTCCCTGCTTCAGGGAGGGAGGCGCTCTCTATTTCGCCTCTACCACATTCATTACCCTGTTCACATACGTGATCGTCTTCTTCTGGCTTCTGATCATGCTGAAGCCCATCCTGAACACGGATCTCAAAACCATGATCACCGGCGGACGTCCCCTGAAGATCCGTCTGGGGCTGCTGACCGTCGCGGTCTTCCTGGTGGGCTTTTTCATCGCGCTCTGCATCACCGGTCTGAACAACCTGACCTTCTCCGGCGCGAGCGCCTTCCAGATCCTGATCACGGTTCTGGTCAGCCTGATCATTGTTCCGCTGCAGACCACCGCCGAGGAGATCACGTTCCGGCTTTCCATCGGACGCTTCGCCTTCCGGAACCGCATCATGACGGATGTCCGGAAGATGATCCTTCTGTCGGTGATCTCCGGGCTCCTTTTCTTCGTTCCGCACCTCATGAATCCGGAAGTCGCGGAATACGGCTGGTTCGTCGCGGTATGCAGTTATTTCCTCAGCGGGTTTACGCTCATGATGACCGCCTGCCTGACCGGCAGTTTCGAGATGTGTCTCGCTTACCACGCGATCAACAACATCGCCGTAGGCATGCTTGTTTCGGGAGAAGTCTCCGCCATTTCCATGGCTCCGCTGTTCATTGACCACAGCAACGACCCGGTGCGTTCCGCGATCGGGTCCCTTGTCATGTATGCCATGGTCATCGGACTGGCTGTCTGGTACCGGAAAAAATACGTTCTTCCGGAACTGGAGCAGGAAACGGCCGCCTGATCTCTCATATCTTTATAACAAAACAATACCCGGAAGGGTATTGTTTTCATATACGGAAAAAACGAGCAGCATGCTCCGGGGCCGGATCAGGAAATGATGTATCTGCGGGTCAGATAGGAAATCCATTCTCCGTCGATCTCATCCATGCCGCAATTTTTCATAGCCTCAAACAGTGTTTCGAAAGTCAGGGGCATAAACGTCCTCCTGCCCTTTCCGCTCAGCAGAGCGGTGTAGTCCTCAAGGACGGAACTCTTTTCCGGATTGAAATGCTCATTGAAGGACGGATAGAGATGAACAGAAAGAAAATCCTTGATCCCGCCGGTATGCTGCACCATGCTCAGACCGAGCATATGGTTTCTCCATAACTGACGCAGATCGTTTCCGCGGTCATGCTTTCCGAAGTTGCTCTCGATGAAATCCTTTTCCGGCATTCCTCCGAAATCGAAACATCCGCTTTTCTCCGTGACCCGGTAATAGGTGCTGCCCGTGTCACGGATCTTGTATTCCTCGCCCTTCCCGATCTGATACCCCTGCTCGGTGTATTTCACCTCGATGCCGATGCCGCAGGGCGTTCCGCACGAATCCGTATAGTCCACATAGACATCGAAAGAAGTCAGGTCGTCCAGATACTCTTCCTTGGGAGACGGCGCGTATTCAATGATGATATCCCGTACCGTCGTCACGTCCCTTCCGGTCAAAGTCCGGAACAGCTCCGCCGCTTTTTTCAGGTCGTGCCGCATCGGGAAAAAGACATTATAGGGAATGTGCTCGCTTCTGAGGACATTGGTCAGGATAGCGCCGGTCTTACCCTTCAGGTCCTTTTGGATCTCCTTCCGGAACGGCGCATAGAAATTGACACCGTTTGCCCCGTCTTCCACGGAGATGACATTGCCGTAACAGCCGCTCCTTTTTGTGTTGGGAACGGCGGGCACCCCCATCTCTTTCTCCCGGAAGGCGGACTGGTGTCTGCGGGCCTTTGCCTGCCAGGGCTCGTCATATTTGTAATCCTCTATCCGGTAGGGCTGTTTCACATCCATCGGGTAAGGCTCCTCTCAAGATACTGCCGCGTGCGCATTCCCGCACCGCCTGTTTATATTCTACCAGAATTTCCGCTGTCCGGGGTGCCGCCCCGGATCCGGCGCACATTGTAAACGATCAGTGTGACCACCACCAATATCCCGCCCAGGATGCACAGACCGCTCATCTGTTCCCCCAGGAAAACAAGCGCCCAGAACGGCGCCAGCACCGGCTCCAGCATGGTAATGAAGCTGGCGCGGAGCGGCTCCGTCCTGCGGATCCCCACGGAGAACATGAACCAGGCGGCTGTTCCTGTCAGAAGGCTGAAAGCGAGGACCGACAGGATATCCCGTCCCGTGGACGCCCGGACACCGGGGTCCGTGAACAGAAACGGGATCAGAAGAAGATACAGTCCGTTCCCCAGGATCAGGGATTCCAGAGCATCCGAATCCGCCCTGCTGTTGAAAAAGAACACGCCCGCGTAGAATACGCCGGAAAGCACGGCGATCAGATCTCCCGTGATCTTTCCGTTTCCCGCGTTTCCCAGGCAGCACAGAGCGATCCCCATGAGGAGCATAAGACAGGCCAGAATGTTTTCCCCTGTCGGCTTCCGTTTCAGGATCAGGAATTCCATGGCCATGATAAACAGCGGCGCCGTGTTCTGCAGAAGGGAACTGTTCCCCGCCGTTGTGATCTTCACGGCGGTGACCATCAGGATGCCCTGGGCAAAATAGCACACCGCGCTGATGACTTTGGACCGGGTCAGCTCGATCCGTTTCGGCCGGAAAAGAAGGAGATACAGGACAAAAGACAGCACGCCGCGCACCGTCGTAATGCTGACGGGACCCCAGTGGTTGAGTTTGGCAAGCATGCCGCCCATGCTCCAGCAGACCGCGCTCAAAAGCAGCCAGATCCACCCGTTGTTCTTCTGTTCCCTGTCCATTTCCCTTTTCCTTCTCCAAATCGGAAGAACGCACCGTTCCATCCGTATTCAGCCTATACAATACTAGCAGAAAAAACGGCTTTATCAAGAGCTCCGGTCAACCTTCGGCCGGCTGCCGGTCTTTTCCAATCCTCTTCCATGGGCTATAATGGACATACAGTCGATTCCCGGGGCTCACGCAGCTGTCCGGTCCGGGCACGCGGAGCACGCGGGACTGCACTACTAAAAACGGGAGGGATCAAAGTGTTTAAATTCTGGGGAGACGGGTCACAGGAAGCGAAAGACCTGGTGGATGCCATCGTTGTCCGCAGCACCGAAAACTTCAACTGGACCTTCATCTTTATTCTGGCAGTCGTTTTCTATGTCTACTGGACGGAGATCAACAAGAAGAACTTCAAGGCTGTCTACGCCGGACTGGCCCTGTACGGAGTCCACTGGCTGTACGAGATCGCCAACGCCGTCATCGCGCGCGTATTCGGCTATCCCCTGTGGTCCGTCAGCAACGAGTCCACCACGTTCATCCTGCTCATCGGCGTAAGCTGGGAACTTTCCATGATGTTCTCCCTGGCGGGCATCATCTCCTGGAAGATGCTCCCTCAGGACACGTCCAAACGTTATTTCGCCAAAAACGGAAAGAAAGGCATCAGCTGCAAACTTGCCGGCGCGCTGGAAATGGCGCTGCTGTTTGCTTTGTTTGAGTCTTTTCTTGCCGCGACTTCCAACAATTCCTTCATCTGGGTCTACAAATGGTGGGGCGTGCTTCCGGTATTCATCACCACGTACATCCCCTTCTTCCTGGCAAGCAATTTCGTCCCGGATATGGAGCCCAAAAAGAGGAAGAGATTCCTCGTCACCGAATGGGCGCTTGTCGCTGTCCTGCTGGCAGTTCTCATTCCCCTCGGAGTCATCTGACACATCCCGGCCCCGCGGGTCGCTTTTCCTGAATATCCTTTGGATCTTCCTGCCCGAAGAACCGTTCGATCCGGACGGTTTTCCGGGCAGTTTTGACGGAGCAACGCAAAAAGACCCGGAAGCCGTACTTCCGGGTCTTCTGTACTTATCTTCTCTGCCTTAGCTGAAAAATCAATGTCCTTTTATATATCCGTTATAGAACGCATCGATCTCGTCATCCTGGAATGCTGTCATGTCCGTGATCCTGTTCGTTACCCTGTCAAAGAAGATATTCCACAGGACAGCTTCATGATCGGGGCTGATGTTGCAGCGGGATTTATTGATCGTGTATCCTCCGATGACGATATCGCCCGCCGTCTGCCATCCTTCCTGTCCCTGTTTTGTCTGGAAATAGAAAACCAAATACGGATCCTCCCCGTCTTCCGGGACCTGATACGCCCAGCCGTAGCCGTTTGATATGTGGCCTTCGGTCTCTTCACCGTCTGACTCACCGATAACAAACTGCTGCATAGCCTCCGAATACATGTTTCTAACAGTAGCCAGATCCACTCCTTCAGCAGCCTTTTCCCTTTGCAGCGTGAAAACGGGGATCGCGATCGCGACCAGAACCGCAATGATCGCCACGACGATCAGAAGCTCCGCAAGGGTAAATCCTTTTCCGCCTTTCCTCATATTGCCGGCTCCTTTCATACCTTCACCTCAAAAATAATATATTATTTTATCCGCAGGGACCACGGAAGTCAACCTGCGCCGTTTGCTGTGTTACTCTCCCCGGTTCCCTCAGAACCGGAAAATATCTTCCGGTTTCTTGTCCGGATCGATCCCTTCCGTCTCCAGAAGCTTTACCTTGTATCCGATCCCGCCGGCATATCCGGTCAGTTCCCCGTTGGCACCCAGAACACGGTGGCAGGGAATGATAACGGAAACGGGGTTGTGTCCCACCGCGCCGCCCACCGCCTGGGCGGACATCCGGAGGATCCCCCTGTCTTTCGCGATCCTCCGGGCAATTTCCCCGTAGGTCGTTGTCCTTCCGTAGGGGATCCGCAGCAGCAGTCCGCACACCTCTTTCCGGAACGGGGTCGTGTTCAGGCGGATCGCCGGAACAAATCCGGGATCCTTTCCCGCAAAATACAGATCCAGCCACCGGACGGTATCCGCGAATCCCGGGAAATCGTTTCCCGCGGCTTGCCGTTCAGGAATATCCGGGTGCTGGTTCTGTCCCGGCAGCCACAGTCCGGTCAGGGCCGTTCCGTCTCCTGTCAGCGTTATCTCTCCCAAAGGAGATCCGTACCGGGTAAAATACTCCATCCCGTTACTTTCCGTTCTTCTCCTACTCGGTCATTGCCGTGTACAGATCCCGGATCTGTTCTTCCGTCATGCCGCAGTCAAGGAGATAACTCACCGCCTTCTGTTGCAGATCGGAAAAGATGATCCGGATTTCACTTGTCTCTCCCGTCAGATACTGCATCATGGGAACGAACATTTCCTTGTACAGCGTTGCAAGCTGGCTGTCCTCCGCTGTGAATCCGTAGTAGTTGGCATAGGTCTCCAGATAGTCATCCGCCATATCCAGATAGTTTGCCCCGCAAAGTGCCTCAATGACGATCAGGACGAAACCCGTCCGGTCCTTGCCTTCCAGGCAGTGGATCAGATAGGGCCCTTTTCTGGCAGCCAGTTCCGCAAGATCCTTCCCCAGCTGTTTCTTGAATTCATCGCTCTGATAATCGGCGGAATACTTGTGGCCAATGATATTCCCTCTGTCCAGCATCTCCCGGGTCCATTCGGGAAGCGTATCCCGCATTTCCTGCAGGGTGCTCTCCTCCTGCGCAAGGTTCAGCACGGTCTGAACGCCGTGTTCTTTCCCGTACTCCGATGCATATGCCGCCCTGCCTCTGGAATCGTCCGCAGGCGAAGCGGAGCGGTAGAGCCGCCCGTCCGGGATATCCCCGATCCCGGAACATCTGGCATTGATAAAAGCGTCTCTGTCGGGGTAATCCTCGATCCTGTCCGAATAGGACAGACCGAAGACTTTCAGATTCTCCGCGAAACCGTCCTTCTCCCCGAGAGTAATGGTCACGGTATCCGACACCCGGACCCCCGTGAGCTGGGGGAATCCGACGCACATCGACGAAAGCACGAGAATGGGTACACTTCCGTTATTCACAACAAGCGTGGTCCCGTGGCTTCCGAAATACCCGCCGTAGTACGGGATATCCTCCAGAACACGGTCCTTCAGCCGGATACAGAGCGAGTCTCCGAGCCGGAATCCGATTTTCTCGAACTCCTCTGTGGAAACAGACAGGATCGCGTCCCCGAACTCGTTGATGGAATCGACCGTTGCCTTTGCCAGGACCGGTTCCGGCACGACCGCGTAACCGCTGCTGTCGCACCTGATCTCCAGGGGATCCGGAACCACATTCTCGTCAAGGATCCTGTGGGTCTCGGGGTCCCGGCCTTTCTTCAGGGTATTGCTGTTCTTGTTCATATACCACTTCATATCGTTCAGGATCTCTTTCGCGTCCGCGAAAGCCTTCTCCTGTACAGCGTTACAATAGGCTGTGACATAATTCTCCGCGTCGACCGTATCCATTCCGGAAGCTTTTTCAAGGACCTGTCTCATTCCGGAGACAGTTCCGGTCTCCGCCCTTTTCCAGTAGTCCTGCACCGGCTTCCCGTAGACGCTGAAATCCGCAAGTCCCAGTGTGGTCAGTTCCTTGAACGTAAACCAGGGATATCCCTCCGTGTCGAACACCCCCGCATCCTCCCCGGGCTGGTTCTTCCCAAAGGAGACGCTGACGGAATCACAGAGGTTGGATACCGGCACGAAAGTACCGCACACATCCGGTCCGAAGCATTCCCAGAGAACACAGGACATGTTTGCCGGAAGCTCCGGCAGGACCTGAACGGCATGCACGCTCAGCGCGGTATCCGTTCCGATGACCCGCACGTCGATCCTTCCCTGCTCGTCCGGGCTGTATTCCGTTCCCTCGTAGCGGTTGCGCATGAGATTCAGCACGTCCTGCAGGGAAACTTTGTCCGTTGCCTGAAAACAGAGCGGATAGCGCCCGGCGGGATCGTACGTGTCATATCCGCCGGCAAGGAGCTTATGCCCGAACCACGTCCGCAGATGACTGTAGTCCGTAAGGGTCTCCGCCCCGGAATAGGTGTCCAGAAGATTCAGTTCCCCGTCGTCCCCGTACACGGCAAACCCGCTCTCTTTGGGGATGCTTTCCAGGCCGTCGGAGACGATGGACTTTTCATACGTGGAAAGATACTCCAGGGAAAACTCGTTTCCGAAAACGGAGACCGCGTCCGACGGAAGTTTTACGGCGGCATACTGATGCCCGGAATACATCTCCACATACCAGACCTCTTTCTGGTCCGCGATCAGGGCGATGTTGACTTCCGCGCTCCCGTAGGTATCGATATATCCCAGCAGCAGCCTGACGGCTTCCTCCGCCGTTTTGCTCTGACAGACCACAAGGTCGTTGATCGTGCCCTCGTTCACTCCGGACGGCACCAGGGGATCCGCCTCAAATACCCGCTTGTTGGAAAAGGCGGTGACCGACATGGTCATGGCCACGCCGTACTCATTGATGCAGACCGCAGCGTCGTGCTGGTGGCCGTTGTACGCGCAGGTGCTGTCCATCCAGGGTGTGCAGATGTACCTGTATGTATCGGCGGGAATATCCACAAATATGGGGTTGGAGCCCAGCGGCATCTGCCGGCCAGGAACATTTTCCACCCGCTCCACATGGGAGATATAGGTCGCAAAGTTGTCCTAGGTATCGTTGCTCCTCGCGATTATGGCGCTGCCGTCGTCACTGGCGTCGCTTCCGATCACCACCGACGTGCAGGCCAGGGAACTCTGAGCAAAAAGCAGTCCGATCACCAGAAGCGCAAGAATCGCTGTCACCGCTTTTCCGATCCTTCTTCCGGATCCCTGACAGGATACAATGCCGGTCCGTTCCATATCTTTTCCTCCCCGCGTTTCCGCGTATATTTCAGTTATTATATATTATAT
>R22__coassemble_2097_pt1 | contig 8956 bp, 6 predicted proteins | sample R22__metabat2_high_PE_038 | metagenome-assembled genome bin R22
ACACCTGAGGCGGTCATTCTTTCCGGATTTGATCCTGTCCGCCGTGAGATCGCACGTATTGCGCTTGAAAAACTGATTCTGGACGGAAGAATTCATCCTGCGAGAATTGAGGAAATGGTAGAAAAAGCCAAGAAAGAAGTCGACGCTCAGATCAGAGAAGCCGGTGAACAGGCTGTTCTTAATACCGGCGTAAACGGATTACATCATGAACTTGTCAGATACCTTGGTAGAATGCGGTACAGAACAAGTTATGGCCAGAATGTTTTGAACCATTCTATTGAAGTGTCTCATCTTGCCGGAATTATGGCTGCTGAGATCGGAGCCAATGTTTCGCTGGCAAAACGCGCTGGACTGCTGCACGATATCGGTAAGTCCATTGACCACGAGATCGAAGGATCGCATTCGCAGATTGGTGCTGATCTTGCCAAAAAGTACCGTGAGAACAACCAGATTGTTCACGCAATCATGGCCCATCACGGAGACGTGGATCCTACTACCATTGAGGCTGTTCTTGTTCAGGCTGCCGATGCTATTTCCGCTGCCCGTCCCGGCGCAAGACGCGAAACTCTGGATTCATATATCAAGCGTCTTGAGAAACTGGAAGAGATTGCCAATTCGTTTGAGGGCGTGGATAATTCCTATGCGATTCAGGCCGGCAGAGAAATCAGGATCATTGTAAAACCTGAGCAGGTCAATGATGCCGATACAGCCCTTCTTGCTCGCGATATTTCAAAACGTATTGAAGACGAGCTTGAATATCCCGGCCAGATCAAAGTCAACGTTATTCGTGAGACCAGAACGATTGATTACGCCAAATAATTAAAGCTTATTGAAAAGATATGCAGAAATGCATATCTTTTTTTACAGAGGACAGTTATTTTTTCTATAAGTTGGAGGCAGTATGCGTTTTCCTGTATCTGACGGTCATTGTGACTATTTATTTGGACAAGTTAACAGCGGTTATGTTTTTGATAATCCGGTTTCCAATCAGGCAATTAATCTGCAGGACATGAAGAGCGGAAATGTTGCAATACAGTTTTTTGCTGCATGGATCGATACAGATCAAAAGATCCCTCCTGTTGACCAGTGTCTGCTCATGATAGATGCTTATCACGGGCTCATGAATAAACACCCGGAATTATGTCCTTTGACACGTGATTTCACTCCTGACAGCGGGAAAATTGCCACTGTTCTTGCTATAGAAGGGGGAGAGGCAATCGACGGCAGTCTCTCGATTCTCAGAGACTTTTATGTTCTGGGAGTTAGGGCGATGACTTTGACCTGGAATTCAAACAACGAACTGGCAGGATCTTCTCAGGGATGGGGGAACAGAGGTTTGTCTCCGCTCGGAAAAGAAGTTGTTGAGGAAATGGAACGCATAGGAATAGCTGTGGACGTTTCCCATTTGAGCGATAAAGGCATTGAGGATGTTTTAAAAATCACCAAAAAGCCAATATTCGCATCGCATTCTAACTGCAGGACTGTTTTCCATTCTGCAAGATCATTGCCGGATGAATACATCCGCGAGATCGCGAGACGCGGGGGAACGGTGGGTATTAATTTTTATAATAAGCAACTTACAACAAAGAAACTCGCAACGGTAGAAGATATTGTAAATCACATCGTGCATTTGCGTGAAATCGGCGGGCTTAACTGCTGCGCTATTGGTTCTGATTTTGATGGAATGCCGATTTATCCTAAGGGACTGGAAAGCAGTTCCGGTTTGCAGTTGATCAGCGATAAGCTTCTTGAAATTGGATTTTCAGAGGATGATGTTTATAAGGTGATGTATCAGAACCTGCATGACTATATCGTGCAGTTCTGTTAAATCTTGTGTATTGATGGCGGTTTTTTCGTTGTAAACGTTAAATATTGACTTTATTATTTGGGCAATATATAATTGACAAGATGCCGCACAGGGGCATGATGTAATGGTAACATAGCGGTCTCCAAAACCGTTCTTGAGAGTTCGAGTCTTTCTGCCCCTGCCATGATTCCCCGGATGATTTGATTGTCCGGGGATTTTTTAAAATAAACGAAGTATTCTTTGATACCGTATGTTTACGTCAAAAATCATGCAAAGAAAGAATTAACAACCTCGGAAAATAATATATTATTTCCACCAAAAAGAATTTTTGAAGCCTAAAAAATTTTGAGGACGAAGAAATGAAAACGATCGATATTTATACGGACGGTGCTTGTTCCGGGAATCCTGGAATCGGAGGCTGGGCAGCAGTTTTGATTTACGGAGAGCATACAAAAGAAATAAGCGGTTTTTGTGAAGAAACTACAAATAACCGTATGGAACTGACGGCGGTTATCAAAGGGATCGAATGCTTGAAAGAAAAATGCATTGTGAATGTATACACGGACAGTGCGTACGTTTGTAAAGCGTTTACGGATCATTGGCTGGATAAATGGATCAGCAACAACTGGAAAACATCTAAAAAACAAGATGTTGAAAATAAGGATCTTTGGATGGAATTATTAAAACTGACGGAAATGCAAGAAGTTCAGTTTCATAAAGTTAAAGGTCACGCGGATAACAAATGGAATAACCGCTGTGATGAGCTGGCCACGTCTGAAATCAAGAAAAACAGATAAAACATGAATATTCCGTTAAATCTATTCGTTAAAGTTGTGTTTAACGAATAGTTATGTTAATCTAATGCCATACCCCACTATGGCATTTTTTGGAGCATTTTATGAAAGACGTCTCATATCACGACAAACAGAATCAAACATACACTCTGAAAATCCGTGAAATTTTGAAAACGCTTCCTGATTTTTGCGTAGAGTATTTCAGAAGTCTTTCGAACAAGAACATGTCTGTATTGACGAGATACGGTTATGCAGTCGATCTGAGAAATTTCTTCTCTTTTCTGACTTCGGAAGTGGATATTTTTGCCGGTGTCTCCCCTCTCTCCCTGCAGGTCGTGGATCTGGAAAAAATCACCGCAAATCATATTGAACTTTATCTGGAATACGCATCGATATATTTCAAAGATGAACATGAAATAACGAACGGGGAACGTGCAAAAGCCAGAAAACTGGCTACTTTGCGTTCGTTTTTCAAATATTACTTCAAACGTGGATACATTGACAAGAACGTTGCTGCATTGGTGGACGCTCCAAAACTGCATGAAAAGGCAATTATTAGGCTGGAGCCCAACGAAGTAGCTGTCTTTCTGGACAATATTGAGTCCGGTGAAAATCTGTCCGACAGGCAGCAAAAATACCATAAAAACACGCAAATACGGGATTCTGCGATCATCACGCTGTTTTTGGGCACAGGGATCCGTATCAGTGAACTGGTCGGGATCAACGTGAAAGACATTGATTTTGACAATTACTGCTTTACAATCACCAGAAAAGGCGGAAAACAGGATATTTTGTCCTTCGGAGAGGAAGTTTACCGGGCTTTGTGGGAATATTACCTTTTGAGAAAAGAAATTATCCCTCTTCAGGGACATGAGAATGCGTTTTTTCTCTCTCTGCAAAAGAAACGTATCACGGTCAGGGCTGTGGAAAACCTCGTAAAAAAATATGCTATTTCGTCTGTCCCATTAAAAAAGATAACGCCTCATAAGCTTCGAAGCACATACGGCACGATGCTGTATCAGGAGTCTAGAGATATATATCTTGTTGCAGATGTGCTTGGTCACAAAGACGTCAACACGACGAAAAAGCACTATGCCGCACAATCCCGCGACAATAAAAGAATAGCGGCTAAAATGATCCATCTGAGGGATGACTGAACCCTACCCCGCCATGTTCAAATGTAAACGGGTTTGATCATTACAGGTTGATCAGTTTTTCGCTTGCCAGCATTGCAGCTATTTTTCCGTGTGAATATGTGAGAGCTCCCTGCAGATAAGCGATGTAAGGAGCGATCACAGGACCGTCGGCACTCAATTCGGATGTGGCTCCTTGAACAAATGTGCCTGCGGCCATGATCACTTCATTTTCATACCCGGGCATTTTCCAAGGCAACAGTTCGACATTGCTGTCGACCGGTGCTGCCTCCTGAATACTTTGGCAAAATGAGATCAACTCATCGGCATTATTGAACTTAACAGACTGAACAATATCGCTTCTGGAATCGTTCACATCCGGGATTGTCTCATACCCGAGTGTTGAGAAAACGGAGGAAAAAAGGACAGCGGTCTTCAGACATTGCGCAACAATATGGGGAGCAACAAACAATCCCTGATAGAACAACCTGTAATCCCCCGCATAGGAGCCTACTTCCCCACCCATTCCTGGAACAGTCAATCTCTGGGCCACACGCTGCACCAGAGAATAATCACCGGCAACATACCCGCCGGTAGGGGTCAACCCACCACCAGGGTTTTTTATGAGAGAACCGGCCATCAGATTTGCACCGTAATAAGCAGGCTCGTTTACTTCGCAAAATTCACAGTAGCAATTGTCCACCATGATTATTGCGTCAGGGAATTCGGCATGTATCCGCGCAAAAACGGGTTCCAATCTGTCCTGACCGAAGGATCTGCGCCAGCTGTACCCTCTGGATCTCTGGAAATAAACAACTTTTACGGAATCAGTGATTGATGCCAGCAGTGTTTCTTCGTCAATATCCCCTTCACATGTCAGTGGGACGATTTTACTTGTAATTCCCAATTTTTTCAGGGACCCGGGAGCATCTCCCCTGATGCCGATCGCCTCTTCCAGCGTATCGTATGGTTTTCCGGTGGCAAACAGAATGGTATCCCCGGGTTCTGTAATTCCGGCAAGAGCGGTAAAAAGAGCGTGGGTACCGTTGACATAATTAGGCCGGACAAGAGCGGATTCAGCCTGAAAAGCCTGTGCAAAAACGATGTCCAGGGTATCCCGCCCTATGTCATCGTATCCATAGCCTGTGGTCGAAGCAAAATTTCTTGCAGCCACGCCCGCATTCTGGAAAGATTCAAGTACCCGTTCCTGGGTTACTGATTCCAGATAATCTATTCTTGCAAAAGCCTCAGAGCAAAGATTTTCACATTCCCAGATCAATTCCCTTGCTTTCTTGGAAATATTCAAGCTCATGATAACCTCCTGAAATCCTCGTAGTACTCTGCTGCAATATCAAATAATTCTTTTGTATTTCTTCCATCAAAACGGATCCAGTGTATTCTTTCATCCCTTTTGAACCATGTTGTCTGACGTTTTGCGAAATGACGTGTTTCTTTTTTAATGTTATCTACAGCCGTATCCAGATCAACCAAACCGTCAAAATACTGAAAAAGCTGCTTATAACCCAGAGCCTGCATGGCAGGCAGAGAACGGTCAAAGTTCTGGCTGTAGATGGATTTTACTTCCTCAAGCAGGCCGTTTTCCATCATTTCGTCAACCCTTTGGTTGATTCTCTCATACAGCACAGCCCGGTCCATTTCGATTCCGATAATGCAGGAATCATAAGGAGGGTCAGTATTTTGTTTGTTTTGAAAATCATTTCCGTGCTCTGACATTTTTACGCCCGAACAATAAAACACTTCCAAAGCACGAACGATCCTTTTTCCGTCGTTGATATGAAGTCTGGCAGCGGTTTCCGGATCTGTTTTTCTTAGTTCTTCATAGACGGCATGAGGTTCGGTCAAGTATCTGTTTCTGATTTCCTCCCGTATTTTCTCATCTGACGGGACTGCGAAAGTCAGTGGGTTAGTAATGGAAGAAATATACAATCCGCTTCCCCCCACTACTATAGGGACGGAATTTCTTGCATTGATTTCATCAATGATCGGAAAAGCAATGTCCCTGAAAGCGGCAACAGAGACGGGCTCATCGATACTCGTAATATCGATCAGGTGATGATTTACGGCTTCCCTTTCCTTTTGGGTGGGTTTGGCGGAACCGATATCCATGGACTGGTATATCTGAACAGAATCCGCACTGATGATTTCTGTATGAAAATTTTGGGCCAGGCTTAAAGCGAGAGACGACTTTCCACTTGCAGTCGGACCAACGATACAGAACACTTTATTCATTCAGTTATCCTTTTAAACATTTTTTCAAAATCTGTTTTGGAAAAGGTGATCATTACCGGCCTTCCGTGGGGGCATGTTGTGGGGATACCCTCAGTTACGAAGGTATGGATTAGTTCTTCAATTTCCTGTCTTGATATTCTTTCATTCACTTTTACAGCGTGTTTGCATGAAGCCTGCACGACTTGTTTACGGATCACTTCGTTTGGGCTGATTGACTGCTGAAGTGACAGATCATCAAGAATATCGAGGATTGATGATGGAGACAATGAAATGCCATTTATGACAGGTACAGACGATATCATCAAAGAATGTTCATCCCCTGACTTCTGAAAAGAGTAGCCGAATGCATTCAATTCTTTTGCATATTTGCTGAAGACCGCACTTTCCATATCATTGATGTCTACCCGGATAGGAATAATTAATTCCTGCGAAGCCAGTGCTGTATCTTGTCTTGAAAGCTTTTCATACAACAAACGCTCGTGAGCTGCATGTTGGTCGATTATATATATGCTGTCATTTTGCTCAACAATCCAATAACCTGAAAAAACAGAGCCGACAATAGAAAAATCCTGCTGGAAAAGTGGTTCTTGCTGAACGGCGGCAGTTTCTGAAGGCTGAACTGCATATGACCGTTTATCAATGTGAAAGGTCTGGATTTTCGGAGATTTTTCAGACGGTTCTTCCGTACTTTCATCAGGATTTTTTTTGACTTTATAGGATGAGGATATCTCACTGGAAGGAGTGTATTTTACTTTGTCTATGTAGCTCGTGTTAAATGGTCTGTATTGATAATTTGAGCTGGCTTCAGACGGTTCAACGTATCCTTTTGGGATATATGCATCAAAGGACTTCAATGCGTTCAGACAGGCTTTGGTGAGTGATTCACACACATGATAAGCGTCCGAAAAGCGCACATCCAGCTTTGTAGGATGGACATTAACATCAACAGAACTGCAGTTCACGTTCAGATTTAAAACTGCAAACGGGAATTTCCCTGACATGAGTTTAGAACCGTATGCTGAAATAATTGCCTCATTCAAAGCTGCCGAACGTATATATCGTCTGTTAAGAAAAATAGATATCCGGCTTTTATTTGAAAAATTCAGATCATTTGCACCGATATATCCGGAAATTGCAATCTGACCGTCTTCATAGTCCACACGGATCAGTTTATTGAGAATATCTTTTCCGTACACACAGAAAATACTGTTTTCAAGGTTGCTGTCTCCGAGAGACTGGTAAACCTTTGCTCCGTTATTTGTATACGTAAAGGAAATCTCAGGGTAAGCCATAATCATTCTGGAAATATAGTCTCCGATATAACCTGCTTCTGTTCTGGAAGACTTAAGGAATTTAGCGCGTGCAGGCGTCTTTGAAAACAGATTGTACACTTCCGTGGAAGTACCCTCAAGGCACGCACATTCCTCGTATTTGGAAAGGATACCGTTATCAAACTGAATAATCGTACCGCAGGCGTTGTCTGCGGTCCTTGATTTCATTATCATTTCAGATACCGAGGCAATGGAAGGCAAAGCTTCCCCTCGGAAGCCCAGGGTCGATATGGAAAAGATATCCTCGGCAGTTGATATTTTACTGGTTGCATGGGGTAAAAAAGCATTTTTGCAATCCTGATAGGAAATGCCGCATCCGTTATCCGATACACGGATATAATCTATCCCGCCATTTTGAATTTCGACGGTGATAGAATCCGATCCGGCATCTATAGAATTCTCGACCAATTCTTTTACGACTGAAGAAGGACGTTCTACAACTTCACCGGCAGCTATCTGGTTTGCAACATTCTGCGGTAATACTTTGATTTTCTGCATTTCATTCATCGTCTTTCATTGCGATATTCTTCAGGATGTAAAGTTTCTCAAGAGCTTCCCTTGGGGTAATCGAATCCGGATCGATTTCATCAAGAATCCGAATCATCAGCCTTTCCTTGCTTGTATCAAATAATGAACCCTGAATAGCTTTTACTTTTTCTTCGTCTTTTTCGAAAAGCAGCTTTTTGTTCTTCTGAGCAATATCAGCACTTTCCAGATTGAAGAGTATTTTTTTCGCTCTTTTTAAGACATCGTTTGGAAGGCCAGCCAGTTTTGAAACCTGAACGCCGAAACTTTTATCAGCGCTTCCGCGGACGATCTTACGAAGGAAAAGGATCGTATCCCCCATCTCCTTGACCGTGACCCTGTAATTCATTACGCCGTCAAGTTTTCCTTCAAGTTCGGTCAGTTCGTGGTAATGTGTTGAAAACAGCGTTTTTGCACCGCATTTGGATTTATCAGAGATATACTCGAGGATCGCCCATGCAATACTCAGTCCGTCGTAAGTGCTGGTCCCCCTCCCTATCTCGTCAAGAATGAGCAGGCTGTCCGGAGTCGCGTTATTGAGTATATAAGCCATCTCGCTCATTTCGACCATAAAAGTGCTTTGACCCGATGAAAGGTCATCGCTGGCTCCGATACGCGTGAATATTTTATCCACGATGCAGATATCCGCGCTTTCCGCGGGGACATATGAGCCAATGTGCGCCATTAGTGTTATCAGGGCAACCTGACGCATATATGTACTCTTTCCGGCCATATTTGGTCCGGTGATTATCAGCAGTCTGTTGTTCTCGTTATCTAGATACACGTCATTGGGGATAAATCCTTCCGAACCATACAGTTCCACGATCGGATGTCGCCCCTGATCTATTTTTATGACTCCGTCTTCCGTGATATTGGGACGTGCATATTGGTTTGATACTGCTGTGCACGAGAGACTTTGATAACAATCCAGTTCAGCAAGAAGCTCAGAGTTATTCTGAAGGGCGGCAATATTGGAAAGCAACAATTCTCTGATCTGGCGGAATAAATCAAGTTCAAGAGCAAGTATTTTATCCTGTGCTGTAAGGATTTTCTCCTCCATTTCTTTTAACTCGGGAGTAATGAACCTTTCGGCATTGACCAAGGTCTGCTTTCTTA
>R22__coassemble_2179_pt1 | contig 8688 bp, 11 predicted proteins | sample R22__metabat2_high_PE_038 | metagenome-assembled genome bin R22
TCCGGTTACAGTACCGGCTTGGTCGACCGTGGCGACCGACGTATCAGAGGAAGACCATTCCGTAGTGAAAGACTCGGAAAGAACCCCGCCGGTCGTGAGAACACGGAGGTTGTAAGCACAATACACATCGGCTCCCAGTATCACATACTCTGTATCAAGCCCGGTGACAAAGGGCATCTCCTCCAGTTCGATCCCGGCATACACCTCCATTTGATAGTTGCCCAAATCCTGCACTGTGACGGCATATCCGACCGTCTTCCTGTAGGATTCTCTTTCAAGGTAGTTTGAATAATCCAAAAGCACAAAGCGGGGATTGGAACTGTTATCCACACCTGCATTGGACATCGTGGCATAAGAAATGGCAGCGCCTTCACCGGATACGCTCCAGAGATCGACGATGCAGTATATATGGCCGTTGCCGTTACTGCGGTTTTCAGCCCTGTACGCCTTGAATGTTTTATCGGGATGCTGTTCCCCTGCGTAAATACGTGACAGTTCACTGTACAGTGTCAGTTCCCTCAGTTTGTTGTCTCTGACATCCAAAGTTTTCAGATTCCCGCAGTCCCGCAAGTCAAGAAAAGAGAGGTTGTTGCCATTCACTTTCAAAGTCTCGAGGTTGGAGCAGTCATCCAGTTTGATGGAAGTAAGCCGGCTTCGAATACAATCTACCTCTGTCAGTGCGCTGCACCCGGAGAGATCCAGAATTTCCAGAGTGCTGATGTCACTTTCAAACTTTTTCAAATGCGTTTGTCCGGAAAGATCCAGTTCCTTCAGAAAATTAGTGTAGCTCACATCAAAGTACTCGATATTGTTGCAGCCGGATAAGTCCATTTCTTCAAGTACGGGGCAACTGTGTGCGTCTATGCTCAAAAGATTTACGCAGCCGGAGGCATCAAGCGTTTCCAGCCTGTTGCACATACTTACGTCAATATTTTTTATAGCCGTTCAGCCGGAGCACTTGATCGTCCGGATCGTTTTGCAGTTGTAGGCATACAGCGTTCCGTCGCCGGCGCCGTACCAGAGACGCATGATTTTCGAATCCCCCGAGATATCCAGGTACTCCACCGGCGTACGGTCCAGTTCCAGTGTTTTAAGTTTAGTCAGTCCGGCCGCTTTGACTGTCCTGACCTGTGTGTCGCAGAGATCCACTTCCTCCAGATTCGAAAACCCTGTGGCATCGAAAGATGTCAGGGGATTATAACTGAGAGTGAGTTCTTTGAGTTTTGTGCAGCCGGAAAGATCCACCTCGGATATAGAGTTACCGGAAAGTCCGAGGTAGGTAAGCCCCTTGAAGAACCGGGATATTCCCGTGATGTCATAGATGTCACTGCCGGCAAGCTGAATCTGGGTCTCTGCTGCAGCCTGTGCTTTGGTCAGAGAATTGTGGTATCGAATTTTCAGCGCATTCAGCAAATTATCGTCTGGGAAATATTTCGACTGCAGGATCTGGTCGTTATCGGCAGGCTCATCATCGGAGAGTGCGGACACCTTCATAAAGTCCTCGGCGGGATCCTCCTCCCCGTCGGCCTCCGGTATTTCTTCGGCCTCCTCCGGGAGCGTCTCTTCCGGGAGTATCTCCTCCGGTTCCTCTTCGTCCGTCAGGTCCGTTGCGCTGATGATCTCCTCCGCGGCGGAATTTTCCTCTTTCCCTTCGCCCTCTTCGGCCAGCGAAAAGACCGGCACCAGCGACAGGCACATCATCAATACCAGAAGAAGAGACGTAACTCTTTTTACAGTATTCTTCATAAAGCATACCTCCCTGAAAAACTCCGATTTTCTGGATAAATACCTATAATTGATTATAACGGAAACGAGTGTTGTTTATCAATAGAGACCCGCATATACGGCCCAGTCCGACTTGGCATATGACCGCAGGGTCCTTTTGCGTTGAGCGGAAGCAGACAGGTTCGGAACTGTGTCCGCTGTTCTTTCCCTTTCCCGCGGCCCTCCGGGGAATTTCCTATGTTTCTTTACGCTTCTGAATGCAAAGAAGTCCCGCACTTTCATGCAAGACTCCTGTTAATATGGCTATGTCTTTGTCCTCTTCGTCCGTTCCCGTTTCTACTCGCATTTCTCGCAGTCGCGCGTGCCTGTCTCCATGGAAATGTGCCACCGCGGGTCTCTTTGCGCAAGGACCATCAGAAGACCGGCCAAGGGCAGAAATGCCGCACGGTCCGCGCATTCCATATTGGAGATGACAATGTAGCCCGGTTCCTTTTCCGTAATGCAGTCCCAGAACGCGTCCAGATTGTGTCCGTAATACTCGGGCAGCGCAAACTGCATGTACAGATGCGCGTGCATATTCTCCCGGGAATCCATCATCTTCCCGTCAAGCGGATAAATACGAATCATAACTACTCCTCACCGTACAGCAGCGTGAACGTTTCATAATGATCGGACGTGTAGTAGATCAGACCGTCGTTGGAGTAGACGATCCTTTTCGCGCCTCTTGACTTGCCCCTATAATCTATATCGCACTCAAAATACTTCCTGCCCTTTTTGGACGGCAGAATATTCTCGAAATTGCCGAAATAGTCGCCGCCGATGCTCTTGCGGTCGGTGACCTCCCACAGGTTTCCGTATTCGGCGACATATCCGAGCGCCTCCGCGTCCCTTTTTGTGATGTAATTCGGCGGGAGTTCCCCGTATGTATGCAGGTAAGCCGCCACTTCATCCCTGGAAGTGTAGGGATCCCCGTACCGGACGGAAACATTGGAAGTGTCCTTCTCTCCGGCAGTCCCGGCCGGTTTTTCCGTTTCCTGCGGTCCAGGCTGTTCCGTGGGCGCAAGATACAGGTCGTTTCCGTACGTTCCGGAATTCTCCTGCTGTGCCGTGGTCTGCGGAACGGGATCCGCGGAAACAGTGCTGTTGTTTTTCCCCCGGCTGAACAGCACCAGAAGGACGAGCGCGATTACGGCCGCCAGGGTAAGAACCGTTTTAAGGTTGTTCCTCTTACTGTTTTTCTTCATTCTTTTTAAGCTCTTCAATAGAGACTGCGGAGAAGCCCGCAGTACTGTCTCTGGGCACAAACAGGACACGGATCGTCTGGAACAGCAGCTGGAAATCCTCCGCCAGAGAAGCGTTCTCAATATACAGCAGATCCATCTTCAGTTTGTCCTCGTAGGAAGTGTTGTACCGGCCGTAGATCTGCGCATACCCTGTCAGTCCGGCCTTCACCTTCATCCTGTAACGGAACTCGGGAAGCTGCTCGCAATAGTATTCCACATTCTCGATCCTTTCCGCCCGGGGTCCCACCAGGGACATCTCTCCCTTGAGGATATTGATGAACTGGGGGAGCTCATCGATACGCGTACGCCGGATGAAACGTCCGACCGGAGTGATCCGCGGATCATTCTCCGTGGTGAACTGGGCTCCGTCCTTTTCGGCATCCGGTATCATGCTCCGGAATTTGATCAGAGTGAATTTCGCAAAATTACGCGTGTACCGTTCCTGCCGGAAGAACACCGGGCCGCCGTCCTGTAATTTGATGCAGATGGCGGTGATCAGGAATATGGGAGAAGTGATCACAAGTCCCAGGAGGGAAACAACGATATCGGCAAGGCGTTTCAGCGCCAGCTGCTCCACCGTGAAAATGCGGTTTCTGCACAGATACATGACCGAGTCGCTGATAAAGGTCTGATGGGAACTGTGCACGATGATATCCTGCACAAAGGGAACAATGAACATCCGTTTGTCATGATCGAAGCAGTAATTGACCAGTTCCTGGCGGAGACCCGGATCGATCTGACCCACGATGACCGTGTTATAGGGCTCTATCTGCTTTTTCAGCTGTTCCAGTCCGTCGGACTCCGACAGGATCTCCCTGACCTTGTAGCTTTCCCTGACATGGTTGAACTTTTCAAGCGTGTCTGTTTCATGCTGGTCCGCCGAACTGATCATCACGGCGTTGCGTACCGGCCGGAGCAGGAAAAACACACGGTTCGCCAGCAGCAGGATGATGGTCCCGCAAACGCACTGGAAGAGCAACATCAAAATCAGCGGCACCGGATTGACGATCATCTTGCACAGCAGGGAGATGATAAAAAACGAGATCAGATTCGTCAGAAGGCTGGAAAAACAGAAGGAAAACACGAGTTCCCGCTTCCGGAGCATCCCGATGTTCAGAAAATGATACGTATTCGCCATGGAAAGAAAAACGATACCGTACAGAACGGAAAACATGACATAGCCCCAGAAGTGGAAGTCCGTTTCCGGATAGCTCACAACGACGCAGTAAATAAAAGATGCCACGACCATGGCAAACAGCAGTATCTTGAACAGTGTGATTATCGCATGCCTGAATTTGAAAGGCAGATCAGGTCTCTTCATCGTTTTCGGTATTGACTCTCTTATCAGCAATATCTGTTGTCATTATTAGACAGCCTATTCTAGCACGCAATTTTCAGCAGTGTCAATCTGTGCGCCGCGTCCGGGATCCTCCCGTTTTCCCCGTTTCTCCTGCGGGACGGGCGTCTTTTCCCTCCTTTGTCCCGTGCACGGTTTCTACGCAAATTCGGATGTCTTTTCCCGTCCCATGACTATACACATATTGTGCAATCTGTGGTATGATTACAAATGGTGCTTTGAGCATAACTGTCATTTATCAATTGATCCCGGAAGGATCCTATCTATCTTTATAAAACATTCTTTGGAGGTTTGTATGGCAAAGCAAAAAACAGTTGTTCCTTTCAAGGGCACAGCAGAGCAGGAAGCCCAGCTCAGGGAAATGATCGATTCCTACCGCGACACGCAGGGCGCTTTGATGCCTGTTCTTCAGAAGGCGCAGGACATTTACGGTTATCTTCCCGTTGAAGTTCAGTCCATTATCGCCGAGGAACTGGGAATCTCGCTGGAGCAGGTCTACCAGGTAACCACTTTCTACAGTCAGTTCGCTCTCAATCCTACCGGAAAATACCGCATTGCCGTATGCCTCGGTACCGCCTGCTACGTAAAAGGCTCTCAGGCGATTCTTGATGAGTTGGAAAAACAGCTCGGCATCAAAGCCGGCGGTTCCACCCCCGACGGTCTCTACACACTGGAAGCCACCCGCTGCCTCGGCTGCTGCGGTCTGGCTCCTGTCATGATGATCAACGATGAAGTCTACGGCCGTCTGACTCCGAAGGAAATCCCCGGAATCCTCGCCAAATATCGTTGAGCGTATTTACAGAAGGAGCATCCCCCAGAATGAAAATCAGCCGGATCTCACAGTTACTCGATGCGCAGGTTCTCTGTTGTGAAGAAAACATGGAGCTTGAGATTGAAAGCGCATGCGGAAGCGACATGATGAGCGATGTCCTCGCCCATGTCAAGGATCAGGGCGTTCTTCTGACCGGCCTGGTCAATCCGCAGGTCGTCCGGACCGCCATGATGATGGATATGCGCTGCGTCGTTTTTGTCCGCGGAAAACAGCCGACCCCGGAGATCGTATCCCTTGCTTCTGAAAACGGCATCACCGTTCTGCAGACCGCATTGCGGATGTATGAAGCCTGCGGGACTCTGTATTCCAACGGACTTGGAGTTGAGGGAAAGAAAGATGCCTGATCCGCTCCGGTTCCATTATCCGGTGGACGGAACGAACTTCACGTCCGCCGGCGAAGCGTCCGTACAGGTAAAGAAAAAGCTGCGCCAGCTTGGTTTTTCCCCGGAAATCATCCGGCGGGTCTCCGTCGCGATGTACGAGGGCGAGATCAACATGGTTATCCATGCGCGCGGCGGTGACGCGGACGTTCTTGTCTATCCGGACCGGATCGAGATCATCCTGTCAGACTCCGGCCCCGGAATCGAGGATGTGGAACTGGCAATGCAGGAAGGCTATTCCACAGCGCCGGACAATATCCGGACGCTCGGATTCGGCGCCGGCATGGGTCTCCCGAACATGAAGCGGAATACCGATATCATGACGATCGATTCCACCGTCGGTGTCGGCACGACGATCCGCATGACCATTTTTGTGAAACAGTAGAGAGGAGCAGGTAAATGCCAGGTGTTTATCAGCATTCGGTTTCGCTCGATGTTGAAAAATGCAAAGGTTGTACCACTTGCCTGAAACGCTGCCCGACGGAAGCGATCCGGATCCATGACGGACACGCCGTCATCCGCGAGGAGATCTGCATCGACTGCGGAGAGTGTATCAAGGTCTGCCCCTATAAAGCAAAAAAAGCGACATTTGACAAACTGGAAGATATTCCGGACAACGCATACAAGATCGCTCTTCCTCCGCCCTCTTTCTTCGGACAGTTCAGCGGAGTGGAGGATATTGACTATATTGTCCAGGCACTGATCGACGAGGGATTCGACGAAGTCTTCGAGGTTGCCAGGGCGGCAGAACTCGTTTCGGAGTATACCCGGAACTACCTCCGGAAGGAAGGTATTCCCCGTCCCGTCATCAGTTCCGCCTGTCCCACGATCGTACGGCTGATCCGTCTGAGATTCCCGTCTCTTTGCGACCAGGTCATGCCCATGCTTCCCCCGCTGGAGATTGCCAGCAAACTGGCCAAGCGGGAAGCGAAGAAAAAACATCCTGAACTGGCGGACGACATGATCCGTACCGTTTTCATCTCTCCCTGTCCGGCAAAGGCAAGCTACATCAAGAACGGGCTGTGGAGAACGGAAAGTTCCATTGATTACGCGGTCTCCATGAGCGACATGTATTTCCGGCTGCTGCCGCACCTGAAAACGGTGGAGCGGCCGGATGTCGCCAGCCAGACCGGTATGATCGGACTCAGCTGGGGCAATACCGGCGGTGAGTCCAGCGCTCTCCTGAACGACCGTTATCTTGCCGCGGACGGCATTGAGAACGTCATCCATGTTCTGGACGAGATCGAGACCGGCGATCTGCCGGATCTGGAGTTTGTGGAGCTGAACGCCTGCAACGGCGGCTGTGTCGGCGGTGCATCGGTCGTTGAGAACCCGTATATCGCCAGGGTCCGTCTGCAGTCCCTCCGGCGCTTCCTCCCGGTATCCATGAACCGGATCGACGCAAAGGAGAGCCAGAGCGACTATGTCCCGTCCGATTTCATCTACGGGAACAAACTGGTCTACCGTCCCGTGAACAAACTGGATGACGACATGACCAAAGCCATGCTGAAAATGCAGGCCATCGACGACCTCTGTGAAGCCCTTCCCGCCATTGACTGCGGCTCCTGCGGCGCACCCAACTGCCGTGCTTTCGCCGAGGATGTCATCCGTGGCGAGCGGAACCTGAATGAATGTATTGTGCGGATGCGCGAACATATGCGCCCGTACATCGATTCCAAAGATTACTCCGGTATTCCGGAAAGCGTCCAGCAGATCCTGAATGACCGGAAAGAGGATTGATATGACTGTTTCCGAACTGGCGGAAAAACTGCAACTGAATGTTTTCGCCCTTCCGGATCCTTCCCGGAAAGTCTCCGGCGGATACGCGGGGGATCTGCTTTCCTGGGTCATGGGACGGGCGCAGCCCGGACAGGTCTGGCTGACCATCATGTCCAACCGGAACATCGTGGCCGTCGCGACACTTGCCGACTCCTCCGCGGTGATCCTGACAGAGGATGTCCCTCCGGATGAGGAGGTCGCCGAACTCGCGCTGGAGCGCGGGGTCAATCTGCTTGGAGCCTCCGGTTCCACCTTTGACCTCGCGGCCCGGATCGCTTCTGTCCTATGACGAGCTACCGGTACGACCTGCACATCCACTCCTGTCTTTCGCCCTGTGCGGATGACGATATGACACCGGCAAACATTGCCGGAATGGCGCATTTGAACGGTCTGGAGATCGTCGCGCTGACGGACCACAACAGCTGCAAAAACTGTCCCGCGTTCTTTGCGGCCTGCCGGAAATACGGCATCGTCCCGGTAGCGGGAATGGAACTGACGACAGCGGAGGAAGTCCACATGGTGTGCCTTTTTCCGACGCTGGAGCAGGCAATGGATTTTGACAAGGAAATAGAAAAGTTCCTTCCCCCGGTAAGCAACCGGCCGGAGATCTTCGGCAACCAGCTGCTGATGGACGCGGATGACATTCCTGCCGGCACCTTCGGTCCCCTGCTGATCAATGCCACCTCCTTGTCCCTGTCGGACACGGTCCGCCTTTGCGGGCAGTTCGGAGGCGTGTGCTATCCCGCTCATATCGACCGGGAATCCAACGGGATCATCGGGGTCCTCGGGTCCCTTCCGGAACAACCGGAATTCCCGACACTGGAAGTGAATTCCGGTGTGGACGGGGATCTGAAGGATATCTGTGCGGGGAAACTGGTCCTGCGGTCCAGCGATGCGCACCATCTGTGGGACATTTCCGACGGAAGCAGCCGGATCCCCCTGGATGACGAGCCATACAGCTCCGGTAAAGTCCGGGAATCGCTGATAGATACCATTCGGAGAGGAGCGGCGGAATGAAGGAGCTTTCCCTGAATATCCTGGATATCGCCGAGAATTCCGTTCGCGCGGAGGCAACGGAGATCGGCATCACCATAACGGAGGCGGCGGGTATCCGGGAACTGACCATTGAAGATAACGGATGCGGAATGCCGGAGGAAATGGTCCGTACCGTCACGGATCCGTTCACCACTTCCCGGAACACCCGGAAGGTCGGGATGGGGATCCCGCTGCTGAAACTGGCGGCGGAGCAGACAGGCGGTACGTTTGAGATCTCCTCCACGCAGGACGCGGAAACCCACGGAACGCGGGTACATGCCCTGTTCCATACGGAGC
>R22__coassemble_2221_pt1 | contig 8562 bp, 9 predicted proteins | sample R22__metabat2_high_PE_038 | metagenome-assembled genome bin R22
TAATTGATTGCTCCGACAGCGACACCCGCGCGTTCCGCTATTTGCCTGACGGTAACACTTTCTATGTCGGCGTTTTCATTTACTAATATCGTTGTGACCTTAATGATATTTTCCCTGGTATCCATGTCTTTTGCAGTCATTTAACTCTCCTTGGATTGAACTTGTATTGAACATGTTCAATATAGCACGAAGGCAATCCCCTGTCAACAAAAAAGCCACGAAATACTCGTGGCATATTGTTGGGAAACTTTTGATTATCTTGACTAACCGATTATGCGATTAGATTAGAATTATCTCGCAAACATTTCCAAACCATATTATACCGATTCTCTTGAACGGTATCTCTCTTTTTTTCCTTTGAAAATTCTGCAGAGGATCAGTTCTTCTTTTCGGCATCCCGGACATGCTCGGCGATCCGGTTGTAATCCTCTAGGCAATCGATCTCACCCCAGAATCTACCATCAACATCCTGTACATAAACCGGATAATCCCAGCAATGCTCATACAGGACATTCTCCCACCAGATCTGATACTGTTCGGTACGGATCATCTCCTCCAGCCGTTCCCGGAATCCGGGAACAAACTCCGCCCGGATCATGGCGGCGCCCACATATTCGCAGGAGCGTTCCGACTCCGGAAGATCCTTTCCGTAGTTAACGAGAAATCCGCCGCTGGTTTTGAAAAAATAATCCCCGATCAGTGTTCTTGTCCTGTCACCGAGGAGCGTAGCCTTTTCCTTGGATGATTTCAGCAGTTCAAACAGTTCCTCACTCCAGAATACATCCGCATTCGCCATCATCACGTCTTCCTCTCCCGTCAGCAGATCCCTCGCAAACCAGAGGGACGCAATGCTGTTGGTCACGCGGTAAAACGGATTGTTTCTCCACTCCACCGGGTAAGCTTTCAAAGCCTCATGCAGAACATCCTCCTGATATCCCGTCACGATGACCACGCGGCACCCCTTTGATGTCAGCATTTTCACAGTGCGTTCGATCAAAGGCTCGTTTTCAATCGGCCACATGCACTTCGGCTTGTCCGCGTATTTCCCCATTCTGCTGCCGATCCCGGCCGCCATCAAAATTGCAAGCATATTCTCCTCCCGCTGTAATGGTAAAAAATCGGATTCACGAATGATTCCGGAGGCTGTCCACCTCCGCCGGCGTCAGGTAACGCCACTCTCCGGTCCGGAGGTTATCCAGTTTCAGAGCCCCGTACTGCTCCCGCTTAAGACGCAGCGTTTTATGTCCCACCGCTTCCAGCATCCGCCGGATCTGCCGGTTCTTTCCCTCATGGATCGTAATCAGGAAGGAGGTGTCTCCCTTCTGGTTCACACGGACATTTTTGACTTTGGCGGGAGCGGTCATGCCGTCCTCCAGTTCCACGCCGTTTGTTAAAAGCGCGATCTCCTGGGCTGTCAGCTTTCCGTCGCACACTGCGTAATAGGTCTTTTCCACCCGGTATTTCGGATGCATCATCCGGTTCGCGAGTTCCCCGTCGTTGGTCATAAGAAGAAGTCCCTCGCTGTTCAGATCCAGCCGTCCGACATGAAACAACCGTTCCGGAATGTCCCGGACATACTCCTGTACGGTCTTCCTTCCCTCCGGATCACTGGAAGTACAGACGACCCCACGGGGCTTGTTCAGCATGATCCAGACCTTCTCCGCATTTTTCTTCAGCGGTTTTCCGTCCAGCTCCACACGGTCTTTCCCCGGTTCCACGGACATGCCGATTCCGGCAGTCTCCCCGTTGATCCGGACCCGCCCGGCAGCGATCATTTCCTCACAGGCACGTCTGGACGCCACTCCGCAGGAAGCCATATATTTCTGCAAACGTTCTTTTTCCATTCACTGTCTCCGGGAACGATTGTTTCCTTTAAATTACATTTTATCAAAATTTATGTCAATAATCGATGCGATACTGCTTGATTAATTGACGAATGCCATCGGAAAAGGATACTATTACTCCATGAAAAAATTGTGCAAGCGGCAAAAAGTCGCCCTCGTGTTGACCATATTGGTTCTTTGTTTTATCTGGGGCCAGTCCCTTCTGGACCCGGAGTCTTCAGAGCGGGAAAGCAGTTTTGTGTTCAATCTTCTGTATCCTTTTCTGTACAGGATATTCGGGGAAGTCAACGCAACACACCACCTTGTGAGAAAAATGGCGCATTTCACGGAATACGCCGCTTTGGGGGCCTGTCTTACCCTGTTCTTCGGTTATGAACAGAAAAACATGCTCCAGTCTATGAACATCGCACTGCTGGCAGCCCTGTTTGATGAATCCATCCAACTTCTGTCCAAACGCGGGTCCCAGATCCAGGATGTTTGGCTTGATTTTGCCGGAGCTGTAACGGGCATCCTGCTCGCTGCCGCTCTGTTTTGGATCGTCGTCCAGATCAAAAACAGCATTTCAAAAAGAAAAGAGTCCGCTGACTCTTCCTCCGGAGGTGTCTCCCATGATTGAGAAAAACGCACAGGATCCGGCACGGTACAGAAAGCCTCTCTTGTTCTACAACAGTGCCAGAGAATCCTTTCAGGATATCCTTTCTGGAATGAAATCTTCCGGTCCGTACACGCTTCTCCTGCCCGGGTATATCGGATACTCCCCCAGGGAGGGAAGCGGTCTCTACGACCCGGTCACCGCGGAAAAAGTCCCGCATCTGTTCTACCGCATTGACAGAAGCGTCCGGATCGATCCGGATGATTTCCGGAAAAAACTTTATTCCGTGGAAGGTAACTGCCTGGTCCTTCTGGTGCATTATTTCGGTTACGTTGATCCCGCCGCCGCCCGGATCGCGGAGATGTGCCGCGAACGGAATGCCGTTCTGGTAGAAGATTCAGCCCATGCCCTGTATACGGATCTCATTGATCATGCGTGCGGGTCTCTCGGGGATTACTGTTTCTATTCCCTTCACAAAATGCTTCCCTTCCGGGACGGAGGCATGCTGAGAGTCAATCGGGATTCGGTTCCTTTATGTGCCGGTCATTCCTCCGGTCATTCCCCCTTTGATTATGATCTGGAAGCGATCTCCGTTATCCGGAAAAGAAATGCCGCCCTCTGGGAACGTCTGCTCAGGGATCATCCCGAACAGTTCTCGCTGATAAGAGAATCCTCCGGTCACTGCACTCCCCAGACCTATCCGGTGCTTCTGAACCGTTTCAGCCGCGAACAGCTGTACTTCGGTCTGAATGACGCAGGTTTCGGGCTTGTATGCCTGTATCACACCATGGTGGAACCCCTGAGAAACGAACCCGACCCGGTCTGGCTGTCCGAAAGGATCATCAACCTTCCCGTTCATCAGGATGTATCCGAGGAAGATATTCTTTCCATGTTTCAAAAAATGCGGTCAATCATGAACTTCTGAAAAAAATACGCCTGCATCACAGGCGTACTTTACTGATATTATGGGTCGGCCCCTGAAGCTTGTCCGGCGGGGGCGTCATATAATCCCCGTATCTCGCGGTCAGATAGAAGTCATAATCCGCAGGGACCGGCAACATCTCCCCGTTGAACGGCACACGGACCACATCCTCAAATAGAGATTTGTGGACCATCGGCCGGTTCGGTCCCAAAAAGCACATCTCAATCAGGTTGTCCCCACGCTTTTTATAATGATATTTCATGTGTCTGGTGGCCCGCCAGTTCAGAAAAGAAAGCGGTGCCAGTGCAAAAGGCGCAAGTCTTGCCTCATGAATCATCTTCAGTTTCTGATATCGGATGTCTGTATAGTGGGAGACCATCTTCGCATGATACCGGTAAGTATCCTCCGTCGCATAATCCATCGGAAAAATATCCACGTACACAGCGTGTCCAAGAGAGAGATGGGATGTCCCGGATTCGGTGTAAACCGTTCCCGTGTCAAATACCTTCCCGAAATTGTACGGATAGTTTTTCGTATTCTCCAGACACTGGAAACAGTATCCCTCCGGCATCTGCTCCGCAGCGATTTTGACGAACTTCTCATAGTCATCTCGTGGCATCATGACATCTCCGTCATCATCCCAGGGAATAAATCCCTGGTGACGGATCGCGCCCAAAAGCGTGCCTTCTGACAGGGTATACCGAATCCCGTTCTCTGTACAAAGTCTGTCAATCACCATTAGAACGCCCAAGATATGCCGCTGCACGTCCTGAATGTCACATCCGTCCACATTGTACTTTTTCTGTTCCATAAACTACCTTCGTAAAAAGCGGCCCTGTTCAGGGCCGCCGGTTCTTTGCAGAATCCCGTCAAATGATATCCTGAATATATTGCTTTGCGTTCAGAATATGCTCCCGGAGCAGTTCGCACGCTCTGTCATAATCCTTTTCCCGGCAGGCCTGCATGATCTTCTCGTGTTCCGAGATGCTGACTGCCCTGTGCTCCGCAGTATCATAGAACCCGTGGCGCACATACCGGTCAATGTTTTCGTGGATCATGTACATAAACATATCGGCAATGCTGTTGTCATCATGGGAGCCAAGCACTTCGTGAAAGCGGTAGTTCAACGCCTCCGTTTCAAACAGTTCCGTGACTTTTTTCTGTTCTTCAATGATATCTGCCATTGTCCGGTAGTCTTCTTCCGTCAGCAAGGGAGCGCTGTTTTTGAGTTTCATCACAGCAAGCGTCGCCCTGACTTCCATCATGTCCAAAATGGTGTTCCGGTTCAGCGTACGGACCGTCGCCCCTCTGTTTGTATGGATCTGGACCAGTCCCCTGGCTTCCAGCCTGCGTAGTGCCTCGCGGACCGGAATATGAGAAACATTAAGTGCGGCAGAAATCTCATCCTGCTTCAGCTGTGTCCCGCTGGGTATTTCTCCGCTGATAATACCGTCCCGGATGATCCGGAACACCCACTCCTGGGCTGCGCCTGTACGCGGTCCGACACGGTCTGCAATCTTCTTGTAATCCATATCACTACCCCTTTACAGCTTCCTTATTTCCTAAAGATGATTATAACAATCTGTACGGAATGCCGTCAAATGAATCGCCAGTAATTCTTTCTTGTTTTTACCGAACACCAATTTGGCTAACTACGGATACACCTGTTTTCACTCCTCCGGACCTCTCGCGCAGATTGTTCTCTTCCAAATGCCGTTGAGAACACGCGTTCCATGCCGGGAAACGGAAATGTTCGTGATCCGAACAGTTCCGTTTGACTGAACCAATTTGGCGCACTTACAATGCCCCGGTCTCATCCGCCGATGAGGGATCTGATATAGTTTTCTGCGGCACTCTGTGTGGCAAAATACAGCGTCGTGTCCGACCAGAAAGAATCCCTCCAGGAAACTTTGCCGCGGACGACCTGGTTCATTACAATTGTATACGCAGACAGTTTACCGGGATTTTTATGAATTGCCGTAAGATACAGTCTTTCCCCGACAACCGGTGTCACAATGGAATAGAAATCACCCGAGTCCCATTTTCCGTCCATACGGATCCCCGGCTTTAATCCGGCAGATACGAGCGTCGTCTCTCCGTTCTTGATGCTGTCGACGGTATACGCAATGGTAATGCCGTAGCAGTCTGAAATGTCTCCGTTCATTTCGAAAGCGTTTGTAAGTGTGGAATTAAAACTGAACCGGTCGCCCAAGTGTCCGAACGAATCCCAACTCCCGATTAAGCCAATAGGCCTTGCGGCATATGCCGTTACAGCAGTCCCGTCATCAAAAGTAAGCAGAACGGACTCAAAGGGGTTTGCCTGCTCACTTGGAGAAGTATCTGCCATTTTATCCAGTTTTGATACATCTGCCCAAAAAGCGGGACGCACGGCAACGGAGCCGTTTCCACATTCAATACAATCCGTTAGGATGGCCCCGTCTTCCCTGACAACTGCTGCATTTGAAGCGGAACTGCCGGGAGTCCGCAGCCACCATTCACACTTGTCCCCGGTTTCCGCATTTCCGGCATTGAATGCCATCGCATTCGGAGTGTTCTCTGCCTTGCGCAGGGAATCTTCACCGAAATACTTCTCCGCTTCCGCAACGGACAGCAGAAATACGTTGTCAAAAACGTCACTCCCCGGATTCGTATCATATGTCGGATTCCTGTCCGCTTTAACAAAAGTTTTCCGGATAACACTCCGTTCTTTGGGACTGAACACACTGTTGACAAAAACACCGTTCAGCCATGCGCGAATGCGGCTGACCGCCCAGGTCACGTTATCACCGGCATCATACTCACGGCAGTCCAGACAGAATTTGCTGATAAGCAATGCGTTGTCCCCGTCCTTCGCGATCACAAGCCATTCGATCGGTTCCACTCCGTTGGACGTGTCATTATCCTGTTCATATTTCCCAAGTATTACTGTGTTTCCAACACTGATATCAGATCCGTTTTCAGCCAAAGCAACAGGAAAACCGCAGAAAGCAAAAGCAAAAACCAACACAAAAGCAACAAGTCTTTTCATAGTTATCAAACTCTCTTTCCGTTTTCTGTTGTGATTGTCACACGATCAAAAACCGTCATGGAATATTATCGCAGAATCGGTACAGCAACCGTGAAAATCAGGCAGTGTGCACAGATTTCATTTTTGGAAGATGGTTTGTATCTGCAGCCGGAAACTTTAGCACACACGGGAAAGTCACTGTCTGTTCCCGTACATTTTCGCATAGTAATCCCGGTACTCACCTGATACGATCTCCTGCCACCAGGCCTTATTGTCCAGATACCATTGGATCGTTCTGCGTATTCCGTCCGAGAACTTGGTCTCCGGGAGCCACCCGAGTTCCCCATGGATCTTGGCAGGGTCGATAGCGTATCGCAGGTCATGACCCTTCCGGTCTTTCACGAAAGTGATCAGAGACTCCGGTTTTCCAAGTTCCGCCAGGATAATCCGAACAATGTCAATATTGCGCATCTCGTTGTGTCCGCCGATATTATAAACTTCCCCTTCTTTCCCGTTCCGGATGATCCGGTCGATGGCATCGCAGTGGTCCTCCACGTACAGCCAGTCCCGGACATTGATCCCTTCTCCATAAACCGGGAGCGGACGGTCATCCAAGGCGTTGATGATCATCAGGGGAATCAGCTTCTCCGGAAACTGATAAGGCCCGTAATTGTTGGAGCATCTGCTTACCGTCACCGGGATTCCATAAGTCCTTCCGTACGCCATGACCAAAAGGTCGGCACCCGCCTTGGAACTGCTGTAGGGGCTGGACGTATGAAGCGGTGTCTCTTCCGTAAAAAACAGATCCGGTCTGTCCAGCGGAAGATCTCCATAAACCTCGTCCGTGGATACCTGATGGAACCGGCGGATCCCGTACTTTCTGCAGGCGTCCAAAAGAACGGATGTCCCGATAATATTTGTCTGCAGGAATATCTCCGGGTTCTCAATGGAACGGTCCACATGACTTTCCGCGGCAAAATTGACGACAACATCCGGCTGTTCCTGCTCAAATACGCTGTAGACCTCTTCACGGTCACAGATATCCATACGCAGAAACCGGAAGTTCTCATCCTGCATAACGCTCTTCAAAGTAGAAAGGTTCCCTGCATAAGTCAGCTTGTCCAAGCAAATGATCCGGTCCTCAGGATGGTTCTTTTTCAGATAGAATATAAAATTCGACCCGATAAATCCCGCTCCGCCGGTCACAATGATCTTCATTTGATTTTCTCCTCCGCCAGATCGATCAGATACTTTCCGTAATCCGTGGACTTCAACTGTTTTCCCAGTTGTTTGAGTTGTTCTGATGTGATAAACCCTCGACGCCAGGCAATTTCTTCAATGCAGGAAATATACATTCCCTGTCTGGACTGGACCGCTTCCACGAATTCCGCCGCTTTAAGCAGTCCTTCCGGCGTTCCGGTATCCAGCCACGCAAATCCCCTGCCGAGCGGAAAAGCTTTCAGTTCACCCATAGCAAGATAGGCATTGTTGACGGCTGTGATCTCCAACTCGCCTCTCGCGGAAGGTTTGACCTTTTTCGCGATCTCTATGACCCGGTTGTCATAGAAGTAAAGGCCCGGAACGGCATAATTGCTCTTCGGATCCTGCGGCTTTTCCTCAAGAGACAGCACATTGAAATCCCCGTCAAACTCCACGACCCCGAAATCTCTCGGGTTGCGGACGGGATATCCGAAGATCACGGCTCCCTTCATTGAACTGACCGCCTCACGCAGCATGTCGGAGAACGACTGTCCGTAAAAGACGTTGTCGCCAAGCACCAGACAAACGCTGTCATCCCCGATAAAATCCTCACCCAGAATAAACGCCTCCGCAAGTCCGCGCGGCTTCTCCTGGACCTTGTATGTGAATGTCATCCCGATGGAACTTCCGTCTCCCAGAAGTTTCCGGTAGACGGGAGTATCATCCGGTGTGGAGATGATCAGCACGTCCCTGATATTCGCAAGCATCAGTGCGGAAAGCGGGTAATAGATCAGCGGCTTGTCATAAACAGGAAGAAGCTGTTTGGATACCGCTTTTGTCATGGGATACAGTCTGGATCCCGTACCTCCGGCAAGGATGATTCCTTTCATTTTTAGTCCCCCAATCTGAGTAAACAATCACAGATATGATCCGCGTCATCCGGTGTCAGTTCCGCATACAGCGGAAGCGTCAAAACATTGTTTGCCACATGTTCCGC